>LFEF01033043.1_pt2 | contig 123593 bp, 115 predicted proteins | sample 619371 | NCBI WGS metagenome assembly LFEF01 (sample SAMN03014291, study PRJNA259931) | freshwater metagenome | biome: lake; feature: waterbloom | place: China: Taihu Lake | collected 2006-08 | depth 0 m m
CAAACTCGCTTCCAGCGTGTGTGGAGTTCCCGAGGCAGACATTGTATTGGCTGCCACCTGGTTCGCCCAAAGCAACAGGACACTCTCCCTGTATTGCCAAGGGTTGAACCAGGCCACCACGGGAACCGATAAAAACACATCGCTGATTGCCCTGCATTTGGCCACTGGTCAAATTGGCAAAGAAGGTTCTGGTCCGTTTTCCCTCACCGGGCAACCCAATGCCATGGGCGGCAGGGAAGTGGGTGGATTGTCCACCTTGCTGCCCGCACACCGGGAGTTGAACAACCCGGCACACGTGGCAGAAGTGGCGGCATTTTGGGGGGTGAAGCAAATTAGTGCCACGCCCGGCGCCAGTGCAGTTGAAATGTTTGATCAATTGGAGCAGGGCAAAATCAAGGCGGTGTGGGTGGCTTGCACCAACCCTGCGCACTCATTGCCCAATTCGCAAAAAGTAGCGCGTGCCTTGCAAAATGCCGAGCTGGTGGTGGTGCAAGACGCTTACCTGACACCCGCCACCGTGCAGTATGCCGACGTGCTGTTGCCTGCAACCACTTGGGGCGAAAAAGAAGGCACCGTCACCAATAGTGAAAGGCGAATCAGCCGCGTACGGCCAGCAATACCCGCCTATGCCGATTCAAAAAACGATTGGCAAATCGTGGTGGATTTTGCACAGCGGCTTGAAGTGGAATTGCAAAAGCTGGGCGTGCAAAGCCCACGCCTTGACAACACGGCCAACGCTTTCATGCCGTACGCCAATACCGAAGAAATTTTTAACGAGCACCGCGAAACAACGCGTGGCCGTGATTTGGACATTACCGGTTTAAGCTACGCAACGCTTGACACTGAGGGCCCGCAACAGTGGCCTATGCCCGAGGGTGCAGCACAAGGCAAAGCCCGCCTTTACGAGGACGGCGTTTACCCCACAGCCACCGGCAAAGCCAAGTTTGTTTTTGCCAGTTATGAACCTGTGGCCGAAGAAGCTGACGCGCGCTTCCCCTGGCGCTTGAACACGGGGCGCTTGCGCGACCAGTGGCATGGTGCAAGCCGCACTGGCACTTTGGCTGAATTTTTCTCGCATGAAGCCGAACCTGTCATTGCATTGCATCCGGCTGATTTCAAGCGCCTCAACTTAAAGCCCTCCAGCTGGGTGTCGGTGAAATCTCGCCGCGCAACCATCACTTTGCGTGCAAAAGAAGATGAATCAGTTGCACGCAATCAGGCTGTGTTGCCCATGCACTGGGGGCCAGAATTTTTCGGTGGAAAATCGGGCGTGGGTGGGGTCAATGCCCTCACCATTGAAGCGTTCGACCCTTATTCCAAGCAACCTGAATTGAAGCATTCAGCCGTGAATATTCAGCGCGTGCATTTGCCTTGGCAAGTGGTGGTGTTTGTTCACAGTGAACATTGGCTCAGCCTGTGGCAAAAAGCCCGGGCGCTGTATGCTGAATTTGATGCGGCAGTGTGTGTGCCGGTTGGCCGTGAACAAACCGGCGTGTTGTTTCGTGCCGCCAGTGCGCAAGCGCCTGCCAAGGAAATTATTGACCGGTTACAAACTTTGTTTGAATGCGAGGGCAGCGACGTCATGGTGTATTCCGACCCGAAAACCGATGCCCGTCGACGCATCGGTGTGACAGTTCAAACCACGCAACAGGGTCAAACTGCGACGTTGAACAAAGTGTTTCTCGCGGGCAATATTGAATCCGAAGGCTGGCTGAGAAATTATTTCGATCAGCAACTCGATGTCATGCCCTTGCGCAGTTTTTTGCTGGCACCCGCAAGCCAGCCACCTGGTGTGCAAACCGAATCGGTGCGCATGGTGTGCAACTGTGTGGGTGTTTCTGAACAATCCATTCAGGCGAACATCGCAATTGCCTGTGCAAAAAATCCGAATGTCAGCGAAAATGAAGTTCTCGCTGGTTTGCAAGGCACGCTGAAATGCGGCACGCAATGTGGGTCGTGCGTACCTGAAATCCGTAAACTGATTCGCACACAGGCCAGCCTTGCTACAATAGCGTCTTAAGCATTCTCTAAGGCCCCATGTCCAATTCCGCTCAAGCCGACAAGTTTTCTTGCGCCCCCTTCATCAAAGAAATTGGTCGAGGGAAAGATGGCGCGCGTGGCCTGCCTCGCGAGCAAGCGAAAACCCTGTTTTCAGCCATTTTGCGCGGCGAGGTGTCGGATTTCGAATTGGGCGCAGTGCTTATCGCATTGCGGGTCAAAGGCGAAAGCCACGACGAGCTGATTGGTTTTTTGCAAGCCATTGCCGAGCACTGGCCTGATGAGAGCCATTCGCCGCATTTTCATACCCTGCAGGCGCTCAATGCCCAATCCAGGTCGGAAAACAAACCCGTTATTGTGATCCCCAGCTACAACGGGGCGCGACGCAAGCCCAACTTCACCCCCTTGCTGGCAGGGCTCTTGGCGCAGCGTGGTTACCCGGTGTTGGTGCATGGTTTGCAAAGTGACTTCACCGGGCGCGTAACCAGCGCAGAAGTGTTTGCCCATTTAAACTGGAATGCAGTGGACATGCCCCACACCGCCCCCGTGTACATGCCCATGGCGCAAATTTACCCGCGCATTGAAGCCTTGTTGCAAACCCGGAAAGTGCTGGGCGTTCGCAGTTGCACGCACACCTTGGTCAAGTTGATGGTGCCCAGTGCATTCACCAACGCATTGCTGGTGACCAGCTACACCCACCCGGAATTCTGGAATTTGCAGCGTGAAGTGTTGTGCGCCACCGGCCACACAGCGCTGGTGTTGCGCGGCCATGAAGGCGAGCCAGTGGCTGCCCCTTATCGCAGCCCGCGTATGGATGGCGTGAAAGCTGGCCGCACTTGGTGTATTTCCGAACCCGAGAACCTGTTTACCGAGCAGCCCGATCCTCACCCGGACATTGATGCGGAATCAACCGCACGTCTCATTGAAATGTGGCTGAACAACCCGCAGGAAATGCCGCACGGTTTTGCGCGGCAACTGGACGCAATCGAAGCCGTAAATCAAGCACCTGAGCAAGCACCAAACCAAGCAACAAGTCATGCAGCAATTTGATGTCATTGTGATTGGCGCCGGTGCTGCAGGCTTGATGTGCGCTGCGCAGGCCGGGCAGGGCGGTTTGCGTGTTGCATTGCTTGACCACAGCGAAAAACTGGCTGAAAAAATCCGGATCAGTGGCGGTGGCCGTTGCAATTTCACGAATGTGAAGGTGTCCGAAGACAATTTCATTTCTGAAAACCCCAGGTTTGCGCGCTCTGCCTTGGGGCGCTACACCCCGGCCAATTTCATCGCACTGGTGAAGCAATACAACATCCTTTTCCATGAAAAGCACAAAGGCCAGCTGTTTTGCGATCGCAAAAGCGATGACATCATCGACATGCTGGCTGCCGAATGCAACGCGGGCAAAGTGAAGTGGTTTCGTCCCCACAGTGTAAACACGGTTGAACACGATGGCAGCCAGTTCAAGCTAAGTACCACGGCTGGCCCTTTGCAGGCCCGCAATGTAGTTGTAGCCACGGGTGGTTTGCCAGTGCCCAAAATAGGCGCCACCGATTTTGGCCTGAAATTGGCCAAGCAATTTGGCCATGCATTGGTCGATCAGCGCCCCGCCTTGGTGCCACTTACTTTTGATTCCAGTCTGTGGGAGCCTTTTGTAGAACTGGCCGGCGTGGCTTTGCCGGTTTTGAGTCGCGGCAGTGATTCCAATGCCCCCTGGTTTGACGAAGACCTGTTGTTCACCCATCGCGGCTTGAGTGGCCCTGCGGTATTGCAGGCCTCGACTTACTGGAACCCCGGCCAGCCAGTTACCCTGAACTTGGCTGGTAAGGAAACAGACGCAGCGGCGCTACAAACCGATTTGCTGCAAGCCACGCTGGGCGCAAAAGCCAATGCCGAGAACTGGTTTGCTGCGCAAGTGCCGCACTGGCCCAAGCGTTTGGTGCAAGCCTGGTTGAAGAAACCGGAATTGCAGGCCATTGCAGGGCGCAAAGTGGCAGAGTTGGGAAAAAAGCAACTGGGGCCCTTGGCGCAGTTAATTGCCGCGTGGCAGTTGGTGCCCAGTGGCACAGAGGGCTATAAAAAAGCGGAGGTGATGCGCGGTGGGGTCAGCACTGCTGATTTGCAGCCCAAAACACTCGAATCGCGCAAAATTCCAGGTCTGTACTTTATTGGCGAGGTGGTTGATGTCACTGGCTGGCTGGGTGGCTATAACTTCCAATGGGCTTGGGCCAGTGGCTACACCGCAGCCCATGCAATATTGGACCAAAAATAGTTGAAAACCCTTGAGAAAGCCGGCTTTCACATGGTACTATCTCGGTCCTTGCCAGATTCTTGGCGGTAACTCTTTGCTCTAACGCATTGGGTTTTGCACAAAACCTTGTGTGAAATCAATGGGTTGGAAACTAAAAAACAACTTACGAACACCCGATTGGAGCCATATGCCAAACGTTCGCGTTAAAGAAAACGAGCCATTTGAAGTTGCCCTGCGTCGCTTCAAGCGCACTATCGAAAAAACAGGTTTGCTGACTGAACTGCGTTCACGCGAGTTCTACGAAAAGCCAACAGCTGAGCGCAAGCGCCTGAAGGCTGCTGCCGTAAAGCGTCACTACAAGCGCCTGCGCAGCCAAATGTTGCCCAAGAAAATGTATTGATTCGTTTGGTATGTCACTGAAAGCGCAAATTCTTGAAGACATCAAGCTGGCCATGAAGGCCCGCGAGCAAGTAAAACTCGCAACGCTTCGAATGCTCTCGGCGGCAATCAAACAAAAAGAGGTCGACGAACGTGTCGAACTCGACGATACGGCGGTTCTCGCCATCATCGAAAAGCAAATCAAGCAACGAAACGAAGCCGCCATCCAGTTTGAGCAGGGTGGTCGGCCAGAGTCGGCTGAGGCTGAAAAGGCCGAGGCTGCCGTTTTGGCGTCTTACCTTCCCGCACAATTGTCCGAAGCGGAAGTTGTGGCCGAAATTCAGGCCATTGTTCAGGCCGTGGGTGCCACAGGCCCTCAAGACATGGGCAAGGTCATGGGTGCAGTCAAAGCCAAGCTGGCCGGCAAGGCCGACATGAGCAAGGTATCTGGTCTGGTCAAAGCGGCATTGTCCAAATAAGCAAGCGTCTCGCAAGCAGACTGCTCGTTTCCTCCCCTTTGGGTTTGTTATTCTAGAAGTCGAGCCTCTGGCTCTGATTTTTCTGTGCGTGAATTCACCCAAACTGCATGATTCCTCAAAGCTTTATTGACGATTTGCTTTACCGCCTCGACATTGCCGATGTGGTGAGGCGCTATGTTCAATTAAAGGCGGCCGGAGCAAACCTGCAGGGCTTGTGCCCGTTTCACAACGAGAAATCCCCGTCATTCACGGTCAGCCCGTCCAAACAGTTTTATCACTGCTTTGGCTGCGGTGCACATGGCAATGCGGTGGGGTTTGTCATGGAGCACCTTGGGCTTACTTTTCCGGAGGCCGTTGAAAACCTGGCCGGTAATTTGGGCATTGATGTGCCCTACGAAAAAGGCATGGATGTGCCGGCTGAGGTGCGTTCTGAGCGTGAAGAACTGGTTGAGTTGTTGACACGTGCCGCCAACTATTACAAGGCGCAGCTTAAAAAAAGCCCGGTTGCCATTGATTACCTGAAGAATCGCGGATTGACGGGGCAGGTGGCTGCCCGCTACGGCATGGGTTACGCGCCCGACGCCTACCAAAACCTGGAAAGCGTCATTGAAAATTACGCCAGCAATACCCAGCTTGATTTGGCCGGGCTTACGAAAATTAGCGACAGCAACCGCCGATACGACGCTTTTCGCGGTCGCATCATGTTCCCGATCCGAAATGCCAAAGGGCAAGTAATCGGGTTTGGGGGGCGCGTGTTGGGTGACGAAAAACCCAAGTACCTGAATAGCCCCGAAACACCCGTGTTTTCAAAAGGGCACGAGGTGTATGGCCTGTTCGAGGCGCGCCAGGCGATTCACAAAATGGGTTATGCCTTGGTCACCGAAGGTTATATGGATGTGGTGGCTTTGGCGCAATGGGGTTTCGAGAATGCAGTGGCCACCTTGGGTACGGCTGTAACGCCTGACCATGTGTTGAAGTTGTTCAAACAAACCGATCGGCTTGTTTTTGCGTTTGATGGTGACGGGGCGGGTCAAAAGGCGGCCTGGCGAGCCTTGCAGGCTTGTTTGCCGCACGTCAGCGAGAACAAGCGGGCGGATTTCATTTTTCTGCCAGCCGAGCACGACCCCGACTCTTTTATTCGAACTGAGGGGCCAGACGGTTTTGAGGCCATGGTGGCGCAAGCCGCCTCCTTGTCAGAATTCTTGGCGCGCTACCTGGAACGCAATTACCCACTGCAACAAATTGAGGGCAGCGCGGCTGCCATTTCATTCTTGAAGCCTTTGATTGTGCAGATGCAGCCCACGGTTTATCGGTCTTCGCTGTTGCGTGCCTTGGCCAATTTGCTGGGCGCGACACCCATGGAGCTTAGCCGGCATCTGGGTTTGAAAAGCCGCGAGAGTGGGGGCGACTACTTTTCACCGAAAAACAAGGGGCAGCAAGGGCAGTTCCCGGAGAAAAAGTTTGGCAAGCGGTTTGGAAAGTTTAACGATGAGCCTCTGCAAAACAACTGGGGGCCCAGGCCAACGGCAAAATCGCCTTTGTTAAGCCTGGCTGCGCGGGTGATTCGTGCTCCGCAGCATGTTCAGCTGTGTAATTCATTGCTCGAGTTGTATGAGCGTGAGCAAAACCCGGCTGCGGAAGTGCACAGTTTTGTTCATTTGCTTGAAAAAGTCAGAAATGACCCCAACTTGCTTGAAGCGCGGCTTCAGCATGCCTTCAACGACGAAGTGCATCAAAATTGGGTTAACTCGGTTCTAAAAGAAGCGCGTGGTTTGGATGATTCCCTCGATTTTGAAACCGAGTTGCGTTCTGGCGTGTATCAATGTAGCGAGCTATGGTTTAAAGCCGAGCTGGAGCGGCTAACCGCCGAGATGCCAACTCAAGGGGAGCAGTTGCGTTGGTATCACGAGTGCATGCAACGCTTCCAAGAATTAAAACAAAAGCGAGTTAATCAGTTATAATTAAGGGTTACGGTGCAGCTTTTGCATCTTTTTGTAGTGCGTATTTGCGCACTGAGTGGCTGTTATTGAGTTGTTCAGGGAATGAATGTTCAAAATACTCAACATTTTTTCAAAAACACAGGAACAGAAAGCCAAATCCGGCCACAAAACCAAGTCTGCGAAGTCACAAGCCGTGAGTTCTCAGCAAACCGATACACACACACAGATTCCTGGTGGCCAAAAGCCGGAGAAGGAATCCTCCACTAAGGCATCCAAACGCAAGGGAGCGTCGTCAATGGCAGGGAAGAAGGTTTCTCCTCAAAAGGCAACTGTAAAAGAAGCGAAAGTAAACACCGTGGTTAAGAAGACAGAATCCAAGAAAACAGCACCTGTTGCTGAAAAGCCTGTGAGCAAGAAAGCCGCTGCGCCCGTACCCGCACCTGTTGTGGCCGAAGACAAGCCGAAGCGCGGGCGCAAGCCCAAAGCTGCAGAAGCCGCTGCCGAGCCCATTGCAAAGGTGAGCGCGAAAACAGCAAGCAAGCCCGCCAAGGTGGCGGAGCCCGTGGCCGTTGAGGAAGCACAGCCGAAAAAGCGTGGCCGCAAGCCCAAGGTGGCTGAGCAAGCTGCGCCTGCGCAAGCCGCTGAAGCCCCCAAAGGCCGTGGACGCCCGCCCAAAGCCGGCAAGCCCAAGGCCGAGGAAGAGGACGATGACGATATCGATTCTGGTGCCGATGCATCGCTCGATTCTGACGATGTGCCAGAAGATGATGATTCGGACGCCAAGAAAGCCGACCTGGTGATCATGCCCAAGCGTGGTCGCGGTTCCAAGGCCAAAGACAAGGCCTTGATCAATTCGGCTTACCTCAGCTCAGCCAACGCGACAGTTGAAGAACTCGAATTGCGCCGCAACCAGCTTAAAACCCTGATCAAAATGGGTAAAGAGCGCGGCTACCTGACATTTGCTGAAATCAACGACCACTTGCCAGACGATGTTACTGATGGCGAGGTGATCGAGGCCATGGTCAGCACCTTCCACGACATGGGTATTACTGTTTACGAACAGGCCCCTGACGCTGAAGCCTTGCTGATGAACGACAACGCACCGGTTGGCACCTCTGCCGAAGACGCAGAAGAGGAAGCTGAAGCCGCGTTAAGCAACGTTGATTCTGAATTTGGCCGCACCACAGACCCCGTGCGCATGTATATGCGTGAAATGGGCACGGTTGAACTGCTGACCCGTGAAGGCGAAATTGAAATCGCCAAGCGAATTGAGGCAGGTCTGAAAGACATGGTGCAAGCCATTTCCGCCTGCCCGGCCATCGTTGAAGACGTAGTTGGTCTGGGTCAGCGCATTGCTGAAGGTTTGTCGACTGTTGATGAAGTGGTGGACGGGATCATCGATGATTCCATCACCGAAGAAATGGTTGAAGCGGCTGCGCCTGAAGAAACCAACGACGATGACGACAATGAAGACGAGGAAGAGGGCAATGACGGTGGTACAACCTCCGGCATGTCAGCTCGTCAGTTGGAAGAGTTGAAGAAGAATTCCTTGGCCGTTTTTGCTGAAATTGAAAAACAGTTTGCGAAGTTGAAGAAAGTTCGCGCCGACGGTGGTTACAACACGCCAGCTTACAAAAAGGCCAAGGAAGCGATTGCAGAGCAGTTCATGAAAATTCGCTTCACAGCCAAGCAGGTTGAACGCCTGTGCAGCATTTTGCGTGAGCAAGTGGACAGTGTTCGCAAAATTGAGCGCGAAATTTACGACATCGCGGTGAACCGTGTGGGCGTGCCCCGCGAGCAGTTTCTTGACAAGTTCCGTGGCCATGAAGTGGAAGCTGCATGGGTTGATACATTCAGCGCATCGAACGCGGCTTGGGCTGAAACCTGGGCACGCAATGTGCCGGCCATCAATGAATTGCAACAGAAGTTGGTTGCCATTCAAGACACCGTGTCGTTGCCCCTGAACGACTTGCGCGCGATCAACAAGCAAATGGTTTCCGGTGAAAACCGTGCCCGTTTGGCCAAGCGCGAAATGATCGAGGCCAACTTGCGTTTGGTGATTTCGATTGCCAAGAAGTACACCAACCGCGGTTTGCAATTCCTGGATTTGATCCAAGAGGGTAACGTGGGCTTGATGAAAGCGGTGGACAAGTTTGAATATCGCCGTGGCTACAAGTTTTCAACGTACGCCACCTGGTGGATTCGCCAGGCGATTACCCGTTCCATTGCTGACCAGGCACGCACCATTCGTATTCCGGTGCACATGATCGAAACCATCAATAAGATGAATCGTATCAGCCGCCAAATTTTGCAGGAAACTGGTATTGAGCCCGACCCAGCCACGCTGGCCGAGCGCATGGAAATGCCCGAAGAGAAAATTCGCAAAATTTTGAAAATTGCGAAAGAGCCGATTTCGATGGAAACACCGATCGGCGACGACGACGATTCACACTTGGGCGATTTCATTGAAGACAACCACACTCTGGCCCCACAAGATGCAGCGCAATACAGCAGCCTGCGCTTTGTGACCAAAGACGTGCTGGATTCACTGACCCCACGCGAAGCCAAAGTGCTGCGCATGCGTTTCGGTATCGAAATGAGCACCGACCACACGCTGGAAGAAGTGGGCAAGCAGTTTGATGTAACCCGCGAGCGGATTCGTCAAATTGAAGCCAAGGCTCTTCGCAAGCTGCGTCACCCCAGCCGTTCAGACAAGCTGAAAAGCTTCCTGGAAGGCGAATAAAGCTTTTGAAAGGTAAAGTGGGGCTATAGCTCAGCGGTTAGAGCAGAGGACTCATAATCCTTTGGTCCCCGGTTCAAATCCGGGTGGCCCTACCAATAAAAACAAGGACTTAGAGGCGATGAGCTTCTAGGTCCTTTTTCTTTTGTTAACTAGAAGTTAACTTGATTTGTATGTAATTTAGCTTTCAGACATAGCCCTTGGTTTCCGATTTGACCACGCAGCCGCATGCTAATCGTATGTTCTAAGTCTGAGTTGATCTTGTTGGCTTGTGGGATGAGGATATTTTGAACAAGTGTCTTTTCTTCGATCAATTGTGGAGGGGGACTAATTTGGAGTGCAGCGGATTAATTAGGTTTGATATATCATTCGACGTCTTACTACGTGTGGTGATTATTTTCACCCATTCCTTATCAGCGTTTTGGTTTTTATGGATTCGACGCTTAGTTCAGTATTCCAATTTTTAGGAGTTAGGTAATTGAAAAATATTAGGCCTACTTTAATAGGCGTTGTCCTGTTGGCGGTCACGCTGACAGGGTGCCAGACTGCGGCACAGCATAGGGCTCAAGTAAGAGATGACAGTGGTGAGGCGTTGACCGTCGGAACAGTGCAACGAAAAATAGTTGTCGGTATGAGTGGTGCCGAGGTTGCAGCCACATTGGGCTCGCCAAACTTGGTCAGCACTGATGAGCAGCGCAGGGAGGTGTGGGTATATGACAAGATTTCAACCGAGACTGTTTATTCCACAAGTTCTGGTGGGATTGGTTCGCTCATCCTTGGAGGATTGGGTGGCTCAGCTGTTGGCGGTGTGGGGTCCAGCTTCAATTCAAGTGCTGGCGCTGCATCACGAACACAAAAAACATTGACCGTGATTATAAAGTTTGACGGTACTGGCAGCGTGCGTGATTTTGCTTACCATACATCGAGGTTTTAATGAAAAAATACTGTGTAAGCTTGGTTGCCGCGCTGGCAATATCTGGTTGTGCTCAATTGCCGCCTGATGTTTTCAAAGTAACGGAAACTCAACTACAAAGCCGACAAATCGAAACAAGAAGATTTGACGAGATAGATCCCGCCGCTCTTTTAACAGCCTGCTCCAATGTATTGCAGGATCAGGGTTTCAATTTGACTAACTCCGATGTTGGGCTTGGTGTATTGACCGCCGACAAACAGCGCGACGCCACAGATGTAGGGGAAATTGCTTTAGCAATTTTTGTTGCTGCTTTTGGTGGTGGAAGTATGGCGATCAGTACTGACCAATCTATCAAGGTTTCGGTAGTAGTTCGCCCTGTTCAAGATGAGTCTTCAAAAGGTAAAAATCATTTTGTACGAGCTACATTTCAGCGCGTAGTGAGAAAGTCAGACAACTCTACATTCGTAGAGACCCTGAAAGATGAAGCTTTGTACAAAGAGTTTTTTGATAATCTCTCAAAATCCGTATTCATCGAAGGTCAAGGAATATGATGAAAAATATAAAAAATACCTTAGGGTTGCTTCTTTTAACCAGCTTTCTCGTGGGCTGCACCGCCACTACTAATCAACGTGTTTTGGATTCGTCTAGCGAATCTCAGTTGCAGAAAAGAAGCTATCAATCGCGTGTATTCGATACCAGTGATAAAGATCGAGTTATGCGAGGTGTTATCAGTACGATGCAAGACTTGTCGTTCGTGCTGGAGAGGGCTGATGCCACCTTGGGATCAGTGAGTGGAACTAAATACGATGGTGGTCGAGTTATTAAGCTTACGGTTAGCGTAAGGCCAAAAGGCGAAGCTCAGATGACTGTACGAGCCAATGGGCAGCTAAATGTGAAGCCGATCGAAGATCCGCTTGCATACCAAGACTTCTTTTCGTCTCTTGAAAAGTCACTTTTTTTAACAGCTCAGTTGGGTGAATGATTGCGGAGTCGTTATCGTGTGACTTCTGTTTGAATTAGTTTCTGTAGTTTGCCCCCTTTGTTACGAGCTTCTTTTTTCATTGAATTAAGGTCGTGACAAAGGTTGTGTTTAGCAGCTTTTGCTCATTGGCTTGGGTGCTTGATCTTCTACTTTTCATTGGTTTTAGTTAAGGTCATAAATCTAAAATATCTGCGATTGGCTGCGCGTGTCGTGTTTGGGGGGATATTTCAGTTCCTCCCGACAGTTGTTATTACGCTTTACTTGAATTAATCCTGTAGGCAGATGCTCTGCTAATACCCGCTAATTTTGCAGCCTCTGTCACACTCAATCCTCTTTCTATGTATTTTTTCACTTCGGCTGCTTTGTCGTCCGCGGTTGCAGTAGTTTTTCGACCAGAATACTTGCCTTCCAGCTTAGCCCTAGCAATTCCCACCGCCTGTCTTTCTAACATAAGCTCCCTTTCCATTTGAGCAACTGAAGCTATAATTGTCAGCGTCATACGGCCAATTGCAGTGGAAGTGTCGAGTCTTAAGTCCAGGATTTCTAGTCCTGCTCCCCTTGCTTCCAGCTTCTTTTGAATTTCTGCTAAGTCAGAAGTTCTCCTACAAAGTCTGGACATTGTCGTTACAACAAGAGTGTCGTTGTTGCCCAATGTAGCAATAGCCTGATCAAGTTGTGTTCTCTGGTCATCAACAGATGACGCGTGCTCTTGGAAGATCGTTGCGCATCCATGAGCCTTTAGATCGACAGCCTGTTTTTCAATACCTGCAATTTGTTCTGACCTGCCCGGGAATTTCCTACCACTGAGAACTTAACTTTCTGGTCTCGGTTGGTAAATCGTTTTGCAATCCTGCCACGAATTCATTCGGGGTCAGGTAGTTCAAACTGGAATGCGGTCGGACCGCATTGTAATGCTGCCTCCAGTCTTCAATAATCACTCGTGCTTCAAGTCTGTTTCGAAACCACTCCATCGACAGGCATTCATCTCTGAATTTTCCGTTGAAGCTTTCGTTGGTACCGTTTTGCCATGGCTTGCCCGGATCAATTAGTACGCTTTCAAGTTTCTCTTGCACCGCCCATTCCAGAAGCTTGGTTGCCACGAATTCCGGACCGTTATCGCTTCGCAGGTATTTCGGTGCTCCTCGCACACTGATCAGTCTGCTGAGCACATCAATGACTCGTTTGGAACGAATGCTGCCAGCTACATCGATCGCCAGGCATTCTCGTGTGTATTCATCCACAACGGTCAGGCATTTGATGGTTTGACCATTTGCACAGGCGTCGTACACAAAATCATAGCTCCACACGGTGTTGCGTTGATCAGGCATCTTGGGCCGTGGCGCAGCGCTGGCAATGGCTCTACGCCGCTTCTTCTTTGCTGGCACCTGCAAGCCCGCCTGGCTCCAAAGTCTTGAACAACGCTCTTTGCCGATCTGAAGGCCTTCCCTGGCCAAGAACACCCGAATCCGTCTGGATCCAAACCTTGGGTATTGCCCTGACAAACGTTTCATCACATCAATTACGGGCAAGTCTCGACTTGGCATCTTGCGTTCGTAATATAGCCCTGATCGAGCCACTTGCATCAGCGTGCAGGCACGTCGTTGACCCACCCCACGACCAATCGCGTAATGGGCCTGTTCCAGACGCGCCTGCACGCTCACCACTTTTTTCTGTTGATTTCCTTCATTACCTCGATTTCAAGGTCACGATCCACCAGCAGTTTGCGCAGTCTGACGTTCTCGGCCTCCAATGTCTTTAGACGTCGAACTTCATCGGTTTCCAGGTCGCCAAATTTCTTGCGCCACGCATAAATTGTCGGTTCGCTTACGCCGTGGCGTTTGGCCACTTCCACTACTGTGTCTTTATCTGTTTCTCTCAGGATTCGAACAATCTGTTCATCGCTGAAGCGGGCTCTTTTCATTTCGTCTCTCACTACGTTGAGAGACCATTGTAATTAAGTCACGTTGGATCGAAAAATCCGGGGCAGGTCAAACCCTCCCAGGTAGGTTAGCAGGCACATGGCTGCAATGCCGAACCGGCTGTTGGCCAGTTTCTCGCAAATTGATTTGAGCATGGCCTGGCAAGCTTTGGGTGGGGTGGTCAATTTTTCTATATTGACCGAGTAATGTTTCAGGTTTTAATCAGCAAGGCGTTGAATTCGCGTATCACCTGTGTAAATGCATCTGCATTCAATGTTTCCAGACGATTGGCCCGCAACTTGGCGACGTGTTCAAAGGTGAGTGGTTCTGCTTCGATAACACCCATGGTCCAGTTGTCGAACATGCGCTCTTTGATCGGCGAAATTTGAATGATTCGGCTGTCGGTGTGCCGCTTGTCATCGAGAATTTTCATGTAGGTGGGCGGGTCAGCACCAATGAGCCACGCTCGGCCAGCCACTGCAGTGGAACCGGGTCAACCTTACCGCTGGCATTGCCAAAGCTGACCATCATGCCACGGGGTTTCAGGCAATTCAGGGAGTCTACAAACGTGGCTTTGCCCACGCTGTCGTAAACCACGGGAACACCTTTCCCATCGGTCAATTCCTTAACGCGCTCTACAATATTTTCTTCGCTTGTAATGATTACTTCGGCGCAACCATTGGCTTTGGCCAACTCTGCTTTTTCTCGTGTTGACACAGTACCAATCACCCGCACACCCAGCGATTTTGCCCATTGCGTGGCGATGGTGCCCACGCCACCCGCTGCGGCATGAAACAAAATGGTGTCACCTGCCTGTACTTTGTACACGCGGCGCAACAGGTACTGCGCGGTGAAGCCCTTCAGCATCATGGCTGCGGCTGTTTCAAAATCAATGCTGTCCGGAATTTTCACCAGCGGGTGTGCCGGCATGTTGCGCACAGTGGTATACGAACCCACCGGGCCGGAGCCATAGGCCACGCGGTCGCCCACTTTCAGGTCAGTTACGCCTTCTCCAACTGCACGCACAATACCTGCACCTTCGGTGCCGGGGCAGCAGGGCAGGGGTTGTGGGTAAACGCCAGTGCGCCAATACACTTCGATGTAATTCAGGCCAATCGCTTTGTGTTCAATCTGCACTTCACCGGCTTTGGGTGGACCCACTTCGATGTCTTCCATTGTCAACACATCGGGTGCACCGGGGTTGTAAAAGCGAACAATTTTTGCGGGGGTAGTACTCATGTGATAGCTCCTTCTTTTGCTTCTTTTTTCATGCTCAGCAGGGCCACACCTGCAATTACAAGTGCAGTTCCAGCAGCATGCCAAACGGTAAATGGTTCTTCTAATATCCATGTGCCCAACGCAATCGTGGCGATGGGGCCAATCATGCCCAGTTGCGACACGCGCGGTGCGCCGATCAAGCTGATGGCAGTCATCACGGCGAATACTGGTACAAAGGTGCAAAATACCGCATTCACCAAAGACCAGCCCCACACGGGCAATGGCTGTTCAACAATGATGCTCAAAGGCTGCTGAATATTAATTTGTATCAATATGGCTGCCGCCGAAACCAGGGTGGCCATGGCGGTAACACGTATGGTGCCCAGTCGCTTGAGCAACCTTTCGCCCACAATCAAGTAACTGGCATAGCAAATGGCAGATACAAAAACCAGCACCACGCCCAAGGCTGTGTTGTCGCCCACCAGCACCGTTTCATGGCCGTACACCACAGCCAGCCCCACGTAGCTGAGCGCCATGCACATCAGTTGCCATGGCTGGGGCCACTGGTGCTTGATGATGCAGGCAATCAACAGCACGATTGATGGATACGTGAACAGGATCAGCCGTTCAAGCCCGGCGGTGATGTATTGCAAGCCCATGAAGTCAAACAGGCTGGCCAGGTAATAGCCCAGTAAACCCGCCAGCGCAATCAAGCCATAATCTTTGGCTGTCATTTTCGCAGCATTTTTTTCTCGCAGTACGGTGAATATGAGTGCGCCCAGAAACAGCGGCAGCGACAACAGCATACGCATGGCCAGCAGGGTGGATGCGTCAACCGGGTAGGCATACGCCAGCTTCACCACAATCGCTTTGCCAGAAAAAAAGATGGCGCCCAAGAGCGCCAAACCCACGCCCCAAGCCGTGGGTGATCGTTCTAATAAAGCACGCGTTCGGCTCAAGGCTGGCGCGCGCTTTTACAAACGTTTGATGAGGCTCGAGGTGTCCCAGCGCTGGCCGCCCATGCCCTGTACCTCGGCATAAAACTGGTCAACCAGTGCGGTCACTGGAAGCTGAGAACCATTGCGGCGTGCTTCTTCCAGCACCAGGCTCAGGTCTTTGCGCATCCAGTCCACTGCGAAACCGAAATCGAATTTTCCCTCCACCATGGTTTTGCCACGGTTGTCCATTTGCCAGCTTTGTGCGGCACCTTTGCCAATCACTTCAAGCGCTTTGTTGACATCAAGCCCAGCATTCATGCCGAACTTCAGTGCTTCTGACAAACCCTGCAGCAGACCTGCGATACACACCTGGTTGACCATTTTTGTCAACTGACCGCTGCCCGATTCACCCATCAAGGTAACGGCCTTGGCAAATGCAGCAATGACATCTTTCGACTGGTCAAAGTCCGCATGAGTTCCGCCACACATCACAGTCAGTTGTCCGTTTTCGGCACCCGCCTGTCCGCCTGACACTGGCGCGTCAATAAAACCAAAGCCCGCATCTTTTGCATGCTCGAACAGTTCGCGCGCAATTTTTGCGCTGGCGGTGGTGTGGTCTATGAACACTGCGCCTGGCTTCATGCCATGGAATGCACCATTGATTCCAGTGCAAATTTGGCGCAAGTCGTCGTCGTTGCCTACGCAGGCGAATACAAAGTCTTGTCCTGTCGCAGCTTGTTCAGGCGTGCTTGCCATTTTGCCGCCGTGTTGTGAAACCCACTTTTCCGCTTTGGCCGAGCTTCGGTTGTACACCGTGACTTCGTGACCGGCCTTTGCCAAATGACCTGCCATGGGGTATCCCATAACGCCCAAACCCAGAAAAGCAACTTTGAAACCCATATTAACCACCTGAAAAAGTTTTAGTTCTTGATTGAACTGTATCGGAATAGAACGGGTATTGCGCTTCGGATCATCCCTAGGTTTTGCGATTTGATAGGATCGGGGCTTGTTGCATTTTTGCGTGGTTAAACTATGAAAATCTGGGTCGATGCCGACGCTTGCCCCGTTGCGGTGAAGGAAATCATTTTTCGTGCGGCCGATCGAACCGGCATTGAAACCACTTTGGTGGCCAATCAGTACATTCGCACGCCACCCTCGAAGTTCATCAAGCTGTTGCAAGTACCACGTGGTTTTGACGAGGCGGATGATGAAATTGTGCGGCGTGTTGAGGCGGGAAATTTGGTGATTACCAGCGACATTCCACTGGCTGCGCAATTGGTGGACAAGGGAGCGCAGGTGCTAAGCCCGCGCGGAGAGATGTTTACGGCAGAGAATATCAAAGCCCTGCACACCATGCGCGATTTCATGGACACCATGCGGGCCAGTGGGATCGATACAGGCGGCCCGCCCGCCTACAGCCAGGCGGACCGAAAAACTTTCGCGAGTCAGTTCGACCGAATTATCGCGAAGTTTCCCAAGGTTGTTTAGCCTTTTTCGACTGTCACTTCACTGATCACGATCACCGGGCTGGCATTGGTGTAGTTGGGAATGTCTGCCATAATTTCTTTCGCATGCGGGCCGAAAGCCGCCTGAAATGCCTCGACTGAATCCACCAGCAAATGCCCCATGGCCACAAACGCGGGTGCATCGCCTGCGCCACCAGCAAGGCCTTTGTCAACGGTGTAGTGGTGCAGGGCATTGCCCATTTTGCTTTTCACCAGTGGCATGTGTGTGGTTTTGTAGTAATCATGGTCAAAGCTGACGCCTTGCGCATTGGGGTACATCACACTGACTTTGATCATTTTTGTTGTCTCCTTGACTGCCTCTATTTAATCCAGACCTGCTTGGCGTTAACAAACTCGCGAATGCCGTGTGGCCCAAGCTCGCGGCCGTAACCCGACTGCTTGATGCCACCACTGGGCAATCGGGGGTCGGTTTTTACAATGCCATTCACCGCAACCTGCCCGGCCTGCAGTTCATGGACTGCGCGCATGGCTTTGCTGGTGCTGGCTGTCCATATACTAGAGCCCAAACCGTAGTTTGTGTTGTTGGCCACTGCCAGTGCTTCATCAATATTTTCTATTTTCATCACGGCCATGACCGGTCCAAAGGTTTCTTCCTCAAATGCGCACATGCCGGGTTTGACATCGGCCAGCAGGGTGGGGGGATAATGGTAGCCGGGGGCATCGGGCAGTTCTCCGCCCAGCAAGCACTTTGCACCTTCCGAAATGGTTTGTTGCACTTGCCGGTGCAAATTGTCGCGCAGGTCTTTGCGGGCAATTGGGCCAATGTCGGTGGCGCTATCCAGCGGATTGCCCAGCTTCAATTTGGCCAGTCGTACTTTCAACAAGGTTGTAAATTCTTCGTACACCTTGGCTTCAATCAAAATACGTTTGGCGGCAATGCAACTTTGGCCCGCGTTAATGATGCGGGACAACACCACCACGTCGGCAGCGCGTTCCAGGTCGGCATCGGCCAGCACAATGCAGGGGTCAGAACCGCCCAGTTCAAGCACAGCAGGTTTCAATTCCGAGGCGGCGGTGGCTGCTACTTTCCTGCCTGCTGCGCTGGAACCGGTGAAGCTGACAGCCATGATCCTGGGGTCTCGAATGGCCTGTTCCACATGTTCTGTGCGCAGTGGCAAATTCACCACCACACCCGCGGGTGCGCCGGCCTCCTTGAACAAGTCAGCCAAAGCCTGTGCCGTGGCTGGCACATTCGGGTCGTGCTTCATCACGCAGGTGTTGCCGGCCATCAGTGCCGGGGCCAGGTAGCGAAAGGCCAGCCAGGTCGGTGCATTCCAGGGCAATATGCCCAGCAGGGTGCCCAGTGGCTGGTACTTCACATAACTTTCGGAAGCATCCGATGCAATCCATTCATCGGCCAGGTGCTTGCTGGCGTGCTCGGCATAATATTCGCAACAGGTGGCGGCCTTTTCAACTTCAGGGCCGCCTTCCTTCACGGGTTTGCCCATTTCAAGTGCCATCAGTTCAGCCAGCCTGCTTTTGTGTTTGCGCAATTGGGCAGCCACGGCATGAAGCACTTTGCCGCGTTCGGCAAATGATTTCTCAGACCACGCAGGAAAAGCAGCGGCCGCAATTCCAATTTGCGCGCTGATTTGCTCACCTTGCAGTGCAAGGTGTTCGTTGATTTGTTCACCGGTCAACGGGTTGGTCGAAATAAGCATGGCAGTGGTCATACAGCCTGGTCCTCCTGCGTGTTGGTTTCTGTTGCAGCTTTTTTCTTCCCGGGTGTGGAGTTCACCGCGCTGAGTGTGTGCACGTTTTTCTCAGGCTTGATGGTGAAATCTCGGTCGAGTGAGAAGAATGATTCGCAACCGTTTTTCGTGATGATGATGGTGTCGGAGATGCCGCAGGTTTTGTCGCCATCCACGCCCCACATCCACGGAATGATGTGAAAGGTCATGCCCTCTTCAAGGATGGACGATTCGCCCTGCTTCAAACTCATGATGTAGCCTTCATCCCAGCTGGGTGGGAATGCAATGCCAATTGAATAACCGGAGCGGGTGATCAGCCGTGCGCCCACATCGTTGTGGGTGATGATGTTGCGAATCAGGTTGTCTGCATCCGACACCGTCATGCCCGGTTGAAAATACTCGTGCACGGCATCCAGCGCATGCTTCATGGTTTCCTGTGCTTTGTACATCGAGTCGCTTAGTTCACCCAGTACGGCTGTGCGCATCATGGCGGTGTGGTAACGCCTGTAGCATCCACCCACCTCAAGAAACACATGTTCCCCGGGTTTCACCACGCGGCCTTCCCAGGTGGCATGACCTATCATGGTGCGCGGCCCGCTGGTGACATACGGCATTACTGCGGGTGGTTCACCGCCAGCCTTGAACATTGCGGATGAAATGGCAGCACCAATGTCATTTTCAGTGGCCCCGGGTACGCAGGCTTCAAGACCCGCTTTCATGCCTGCTTCGGTGGCCAGGGCGGCTTTTCTCATCAGTTCAATTTCAACTGGCGATTTGCGCAAGCGGCCTTGTTCGACAATGCCGAAACAATCCAGCAGTTTGCCTTTGCTCAAGCGGGTGTGCACGAAATCTTGTTGATAGGCCGGGAAAAAATAGCTGTTGCGTTCGTAACCAATCCGCTTGTCATCCAGCCTGAATTCACGCAGGGCATCCAGCAACATTTGAATGGCATCGCCAGTGTCGGGGTAGGGGCGTGATTGCTCTACCCACGTGCGCGCAAACACATTCGATTCTTCCAGCGCACGCGTGATCATGAATGGTTCATCTTCAAGCGGCACCACCAAGGCTTGAAAAAACGAATACCCGGTTGTTTGATAGTCGGTCAGGTACATGATGTTCTCGGGGTCGGTAATGACCACCGCATCCAGCCTGCGCTGGGCAATGCGCGTGCGCAATTCGGCAATGCGCCGCTCGTATTCCTCGAAAGGAAAGGTCATGTCATCGCGTTTTTTCATGCGGCCTCCATCACGTGGTTAACCGCCTTGATCAAGGTGTTCAGGCCTTGTTCCAGATCTTGATCGGGAATGGTCAGGGGCGGAATCAGCTTGATGACCCTGCCGCCAGTGCCGCAGCTTGCAATCATCAGGCCGTTCTCGAAACACTGGTTCACAATGGCTTTCGAAGCCTCGGTGCTGCCCACGTTCAATCCCAGAATCATGCCTTTGCCGGTCAGCTCAAGTTGAGGGTGGCGTTGCACTACGCTGTGCATGGCAGCGTGCATCAACTTGGCCTTGCGTTTGACCTCAGCCATCAGTTCATCGTTTTCGAAGTAAGTCAGTGCTTCACGCCCCGCCACGAACGACAGGTTTTGCCCGCGGAAGGTGCCGGTGTGTTCACCCGGCGACCAGTGCTTGTCAATTTCTGGTTTCACCAAATTCAACGCCATGGGGGTGCCCCAGCCGCCCACGCCTTTGGCCAGGCACACAATGTCGGGGTCAAGGCCCATGTCATCAAAGCTGAAGTAAGTGCCGGTACGGCCACAGCCCACCTGAATGTCGTCGATGATCAGCAGTGCGCCAATTTCCTTGGCCAAGGTTTGCAGGTCTTGCAGCCATTTGGCACTGGCCACTTTCACGCCGCCTTCGGCTTGAATGGTTTCAATCAAAAACGCTGCAGGTGCTGCCACGCCGCTGGATGTGTCGGCATACAGCGCGCGCATGCGTTGAATGCTTTCATCACCACAACCCAGGGTGCAGCCTTTGCATAGGGTTTCGCAGCCAAAAGCCTGATGGGTGACGTGTTGTAAAGGCACCCCGGCAGCACTCCTGAAATAGGCGTTGGCCGTGCAGGCCAGTGAACCCAGTGTCATGCCGTGAAAGCCATGCGAGAACGACACAATTTGTTGTCGACCGGTTACTCGGCGCGCAATTTTTAAAGCCGCCTCAACCGAGTTGGTGCCAGTCGGCCCCATGAACTGCATTTTGTGCGGCATGTTGCGGGGTTTGAGCACCACTTCTTCAAACTTTTCGATAAACGCGCGCTTGGCCACGGTGGCCATGTCAAGGCTGTGGGTAACGCCATTGGACTGAATGTAATCCACCACTGCTTTTTGCATGCGCTCGTTGTTGTGTCCGAAGTTCAGCACACCGGCACCTGCAAAAAAATCAATGTACTCCTTGCCGTTTTCATCGGTTTGGCGGGCATTCAATGCTTTGTCAAACACCACGGGATAGGTGCGGCTGTAACCGCGAACATCGCTTTCTCGTCGCTCAAAAGTTTGCATATTCATTCACATCACTCCTTGTTGTTGTGTGTTGTGTCGGGGGCGCCTGCCAGACGCGCGTAAAGGCGGGCGACCGGTTCAATCAAGGCGTCGTTGAAGTCATAAAAAGGGCTGTGGCAGGGGAAGGACTGCTCCCCCTGTTTTCCAGCGCCTACCAGGGCAAAAGCGCCTGGAATTTCTTGCAGGTAGTAACTGAAGTCTTCCGAAGCCATGATTGGCACCGGCGTGTGGGTATCAAAGGCGGTGTCGCCCATCACCGCACTCCAGGCTGCCCTTAAATTTCCCGCTTGGTCAGCGTGGTTGATGGTCGCGTTGTAGCGGGGTTCAATGGTGACTTTGGCTTCAACGCCGTAGGCCTGTGCGGTGTGTTCTACAATTTCAGTAATCAAGTTGTTGATTTGTTCGCGGGTGGCATTGTTGGGTACGCGAATGCTTCCACCCAGTACTGCTTGGCGGGGAATGACTGTGGGCCCGCTGGGTGCGTCAAATGAGGTGACGCTAAGCACAGCTGCTTGTTGGGGGGCAAGCCTGCGCGCAATCACCTGTTGCAATGCTTGCACCATGGCGCTGCCGGCCAGTATGGGGTCGCGGCACAGTTCGGGTTGGCTGGCGTGGCCGCCTTGGCCTGTCACGGTAATTTCAAACGTACCGTTGCCGCACATCACAATTCCGTCGGGGCAAACCAGCTGCCCCTGGGGTATGGCAGGCCAATTGTGCCAGCCATAAATTTCGTCAACGCCTTGTAGTGCGCCATTCTCAATCATGCGCAATGCGCCGTGCCCACCCTCTTCGGCGGGTTGGAATATCAGGGTGACTGGCCCGGGCAAGGTGTGTTCAACACTTTTCAAATATTGAGCTGTGGCCAGCAAGGTGGCCGTGTGGCCATCATGCCCGCAGGCGTGCATGCAACCCATTTGCCGGGAAGCCCAGGCTTTGCCGGTTTGTTCCTGAATGGGCAAAGCATCAATGTCCCCGCGCAAGCCAATGTGTGGGGCGCTGTATGATTTTGCTGAAGTATTCAGGCGCGCCAAGGTGCCGGTGCCCGCGCAAGGGGACCAGTCGATATTGAGTTCGCTGAGCGTTGTTCTTATTTTTTGAGCGGTGCGTGTTTCATGCCAGCTTAATTCAGGCTCGCTGTGTAACTCTTGCCGTAATCGTATCGCTTGGCTAATCGTGTTTTGCCAGAACGCAGACATTGCCCTCCCTGTTAAATGGACTATTCTTTTACCTTAACATCAGAAGGGAGTGCATTAAAACCGCTGAAGTTCCGGGATAACCCTTTAAAAAGTAAATAATTTTGCTTTGACCAAGCTTAGTCTAGGTCAGGGCTGAACAATGTCAGGATCAATAAAAATGGAATTGTGGGCGCATCGCGGCAGTGGAAAAGGCAGTCTTGAAAACACTATCAAAGGTTTTGAAATTGCACTAAATTCGGGTTTCAATGCCGTCGAGTTTGACGTGATGTTGACCGCCGACAGCGTGCCCATGATTCACCACGACAGGGTGATGGGGCGATGTGCGCGCTCGATTGACCCGGCAATCGCTAGCACCGACGTGTTGACCCGATTTGACAGCCTTCGTGCACGCGATCTTCGTCACTTTGCCGTGCAAGGCGAACCCATACCCAGCCTGGCCCAGACCATCGCTTATTGTCTGAAGCACAACATGCGCGCCAACGTGGAACTGAAAGCCACTCACCCCGCCAATGCCATGGCCCTGGGGCAGGCTGTGAAGGCCACAGTTGAAGAATTGCCACTTGATCAACAGCAGCACATTCGCAAACACTGGGTGTTCTCCAGTTTCTATCATGCAAGCCTGTTGCCACTGCAAGGTTACGACCTTGCCTTGTTGTACGAGCAACTGCCCGACAATTGGGTGTTGCACGCCGATGCGCTGCGGGCCAGTGCCATTCATTTGCACTGGAGCGGGGCCGAACCCGTGGCATTGCGCCGCATACACACCACCGGGCGAGTGGTTCGGGTTTACACGGTGAACGACGCGGAACAGGCGAAAACGCTGCAAGCCTTGGGTATCAAAGGGCTTTTTACCGATCGAATGACCTTATAATCGAGGGTTAAACCAAAAACCGCATGCCGCTTTATTCAGGAAGGTAGCCCCAACATGAAAGTCGCTGATATTCGCGAAAAGTTTCTTGATTTCTTTGCCAGCAAGGGCCACACCAAGGTGGCTTCAAGCAGCCTGGTGCCGGGCAATGACCCCACCCTGTTGTTCACCAACAGCGGCATGGTGCAGTTCAAAGACGTGTTCACCGGCAAAGACAAACGACCCTACACCCGCGCTACTTCAAGCCAGCGCTCGGTTCGCGCGGGCGGCAAGCACAACGACCTGGAAAATGTGGGCTACACGGCGCGCCACCACACATTCTTCGAAATGCTGGGTAACTTCAGCTTCGGCGATTACTTCAAGGAAAACGCCATTCAGTACGCTTGGGAATTGCTTACCACAGTGTACAAATTGCCGCCCGAGCGCCTGTATGTGACCGTTTATCAGGAAGATGACGAGGCCTACAACATCTGGAACAAGCAGGTGGGCGTGCCCGCCGAGCGCATTATCCGAATTGGTGACAACAAGGGTGCGCGTTATGCATCCGATAACTTTTGGCAAATGGCCGACACTGGTCCCTGCGGCCCCTGTACTGAAATTTTTTACGATCACGGTCCGGAAGTGTGGGGTGGCCCACCCGGAAGCGAGCAGGAAGACGGCGACCGCTACATTGAAGTGTGGAACCTGGTGTTCATGCAATTTGACCGCACTGCAGATGGCGTACTTCACCCTCTGCCCAAGCCCTGCGTGGACACAGGCATGGGCCTGGAGCGCATTGCCGCAGTGTTGCAACACGTGCACAGCAATTATGAAATTGACCTGTTTCAAACCTTGATTAAAGCGGCAGCCCGAGAAGTGACTGCCCAAGGCAATGCCGTTGAATTGACCAACAATTCCCTTCGTGTAATTGCTGACCACATTCGCGCCTGTTCATTCCTGGTAGTAGATGGCGTCATTCCTGGCAACGAAGGCCGTGGCTATGTGTTGCGCCGAATTATTCGCCGCGCCATTCGCCATGGTTACAAACTAGGCTGCCGCAAACCATTTTTCAACGCATTGGTGGGCGACCTGGTCAGCGAAATGGGCGAGGCCTACCCTGAGCTGGCCAAGGCTGCTGCGCAGGTGCAAAGCATTCTGAAAGCCGAAGAGGAACGATTCTTCGAGACTATTGAAAACGGCATGGCCATTCTGGATTCCGCCCTGGGTGCACTTCCAAAAGATGGCATGCTCGATGGAGAAACAGCATTTAAATTGCACGACACCTACGGCTTTCCGCTGGACCTGACCGCCGATGTATGCCGTGAACGCGAAATGAGCGTGGACGAGGCTGCGTTTGATGAAGCTATGAACAAGCAAAAGCAGCAGGCCCGCGCCGCTGGCAAGTTCAAGATGGACGCCGACCTCGCTTACAGCGGCGTGGTTACTGAATTCAAGGGCTACGACGCACTTGAAGTGGCCAACGCCACCATCACCGCCATTTATGTGAACGGCACATCGGTCAACAGCATTGCAGCCGGGCAGCAAGGTGTTGTGGTGTTGGACCAAACCCCTTTCTATGCCGAAAGTGGTGGCCAGGTGGGCGACCAGGGTGAAATTTCAAGTGGCTCAGCTTGCCTGAATTTATTCCGGGTGCTGGATACACAAAAGATTCAAGCCAATGTGTTTGGCCACCATGGTGAATTGGTCACCGGTGAATTGAAAGTGGGCGATGCAGTGGGTGCACAGGTTGACCAATACCAGCGCAACCGCACCATTCGGAACCACAGTGCCACGCACTTAATGCACAAGGCTTTGCGTGAAGTGTTGGGCGACCACGTGAGCCAGAAAGGCTCATTGGTGGATGCAGAAAAAACCCGTTTTGACTTCGCCCACCACAGTGCCATGACGCCCGAACAAATTGCCCGGGTTGAGCGCATTGTGAACGAAGAAATTTTGGCCAACGCGGAAACGCAGGCCCGCATCATGGACATTGAGAGCGCGAAGAGCGCGGGCGCCATGATGTTGTTTGGCGAGAAGTACGGTGACACGGTTCGCGTACTCGACATCGGCAGTTCTCGTGAACTGTGTGGCGGCACCCATGTGCATCGCACAGGCGATATTGGTCTGTTCAAAATTACCAGTGAAAGCGGTGTGGCCGCCGGCATTCGCCGTGTAGAAGCCACCACCGGTTTGGGCGCCATGGAATTTGCGCAAAAAGCGCAAGCCCAGGTTGAAGCGATCGCCCAAAGCTTGCGTGTGCCCGCGACCGAGGCCACAGCAAAAATCGGCCAAATCATGGATCAGGTGAAAAACCTGGAAAAAGAACTGGACCGACTGAAAAGCAAGCTGGCTGCCAGCCAGGGCGACGACCTGGCCGGTCAGGCTGTAGACATCGACGGTGTGAAAGTGCTGGCTGCCAAACTGGAAGGCGCGGATGTCAAACAGCTGCGTGAAGCAGCCGACAAACTGCGCGACAAGCTGGGCAATGCAGCCTTGGTGTTGGCCACTGTGCTGGAAGGCAAGGTCAGTTTGATTGCATCGGTGAGCAAAGATGCCACTGCCAAAGTGAAGGCGGGCGATTTGGTGAACTTCGTGGCACAGCAGGTAGGTGGCAAAGGCGGTGGTCGACCCGACATGGCCCAAGCTGGCGGTACCCAGCCCGAAAATCTGGACGCAGCATTGGCCAGTGTTGTCGACTGGGTCAAAGGTAAATAAGTAGCAAATAAAGGGTCAACAAAGCGCACCATGAGCAAAGCCGTTTATCAGTACTGTCCCATGTGCGCCACCAAGCTGCACGAACTGCAACATTCGGGTCAGTCCCGAATGGCTTGCGGCGCCTGCGGCTTCACGCAGTGGGGTAACCCCGTGCCCGTTGTAGCTGCACTGGTTGAGTACGAAGGCAAGGTGTTGCTGGCCCGGAATGTGGCTTGGCCAGCGCATTTTTACGCGCTGATTACGGGTTTTCTGGAGCGCAATGAAACCCCGGAACAAGGGGCCATTCGCGAGCTGAAGGAAGAAACCAATCTGGATGCAGTCGAAAGCAGCCTGATCGGTGTGTACCCTTTCCCCATGAAAAATGAAGTGATCATTTGTTATCACATCAAAGCGGTGGGGCAGGTTAGTCTGTCTGAAGAACTGGCCGATTACAAGTTGGTAGAACCTTCGGAGTTGCGCCCTTGGCGCATGGGCACCGGCTTGGCCATGGCCGACTGGTTGGGCGCCCGTCAGCTGCCTGTCAACTGGATTGAATTAAAATAGTTATATTACACAAGCAGTACCAAGGAGCATAGAGACATGAATTTTGACCGAGAAGTGGACGCAAGCGGATTGAATTGCCCACTGCCAATTCTGAGAACCAAAAAAGCATTGGCTGAAATGCAAAGTGGCCAAGTGCTGAAAGTCACTTCCACAGACCCAGGCTCTGTGCGTGATTTCGCCATGTTTGCCAAACAAACCGGCAATGAACTGGTGGAGCAGGCTGATCAGTCGGGCTCATTTGTCTTTTACATGAAGCGCCGCTGAACTGGCCCGCACCTCGTGAGTGTTGTTCTCGGCAAGCCCGAGGTGCCCAAGCACTGGCTTCTGGATGCCAATGTGCTGTTTTCTGAATGGACCCGCTGGTTAATGGTGGCACTGGCTCGACAACACGGCGCCACCCTTTACTTCACCCCCCATATTGAAAATGAGTGTTACCGCAACTTGGTGCGCCTTGGGCGCTTGCACCCGGATGATGCAAGTGTCGAACGTGCTGGTCTGCCCCAGCGTTTGAATGCGGTCTTGTTGCCTCAAAACCATGAGCCCTATTTGGCCGATGTCCGGCAGGTGGATGAAAAAGACCGGCACGTGGCGGCGTCAGCCTTGGCATTGCGCCATCAGGTGCAGCAAGCCGTGGGCCTGCTCACCTGGAACTTGAAAGACTTCCCGAGAAAGCCGCTGTTAAAGCTTGGTTTGGTGCGCATGTGCCCCGATGAACTTTGTGTCGAGTTGCTGAAAACCAAAACAGACATACAGACTTGTCTGGAACAAAGTGTGCAGCTGATGCAGGCCGGGCTGGCCGAACAGCCCAGCCAGAACCCCACGCTTTATCAAAGCAAGGCGAGTCCTTTGCCGCAAAACCACCAGGACTGGATCCAGTTCTTGGGAAGAAACCGAATGCACAAGACAGCCAAGGTGTGCTCCCGTCCAAATTGACTACCCCGTTCTGGTTAGTTAGATTAAGCCACAGGCGTCATATGATTGTCTAACACACGTTTTGGGAATTGTATGCTGCGACTTATTTACACATCGGTTCAAGTGCCGGGCTTTGACCGCCTGGCCTTTGAGCAATTGTGTGAGCAAGCATCCCGAAACAACCGAACATTGGGTGTTGAAGGTTTGCTGCTGTGCAACGGCGTGGAGTTCATGCAGTGCCTTGAAGGGCCCAAAGAGGCAGTGGCCTTAATCTACAAAAAAATAGTGAAAGACCCTCGACACTCTGACATTCGTTTGCTGGTGTCCGAAGAGAGTCACGAGGCCATGTTTGAAAAATGGTCCATGGTGGGCTTGGGCACCCGTCCACAATCGGCGTTGAGTGGCGAGTCTATTGCGTATACACTGCTTGATCATCGTCTGTATCGCCCCTGGAAATCCTTGGGTCTCGGTGCAGCCGATTTAATCTATGAGTATGCCAAAGTCAAAGCCGAGCTCGAGAAAGCAGGTGAAATGGGTCTGCTAAGCAAGGTGTTTGACGTGTATTAACCAAGATTCAAGCAGGTCGCAGTATGACAATTCGTTCCCTTCTTCGCGCAATTCCCCTTGTATGTGTATTTCCTCTCGCCGTTCAGGCTCAAGCTCCAGCCCAAGGTTTGGTCAAAATCACCCCTTTGGGTGGTCAAGAAGGCGAGTTTTGCCGCTTTGACCGCGCCATGATTTTCGAAGATCCCAATGGCACCCGGATTTTGTACGACGCTGGCCGCACAGTGGCGGGTGCAGAAGATCCCCGTTTGGGAAAAATTGATGTGGTCTTGGTCAGCCACATGCACGGTGACCACCTTGGCGACCGGCACAACCCCGCGCCCAATGCGGGTAGCTGTGACAAGCCCGATATTTCTGCCAGTGCCTTGCCCAACTCCAACAGCGTGAACATTGCGGTTAAAACAGGCGCAAAAATTGTGACTGGCAGCGAAATGCCTTCCTTCTTTGCAGCCAAGCTGAAACAGGCCGGTGGTGATGAGAAAAATTCTATCCTCGTGCGTTTCGGTGCCATGCAAACCATCAATGGCGTGGGCATTACCACCGTGCCGGCTGCACACAGCAACGGCATTGCTGGCGATTTTGTAGGGCAGCGTTTGGGTGAAATGCTGAAAGAGTCAGGTATTACGGCATACGCTGGTCCACCCACAGGCTATGTGGTGAAATTCAGCAATGGCCTGACCGTGTACCTGAGTGGCGACACGGGTATTACTGGCGAGCAAAAAGAAGTGGTGGGTGAATACTACAAGCCACAATTGGCCGTGATGAACATTGGTGACACCTTTACCACTGGCCCACGCGAAGCGGCTTATGTAGTGAACGAACTGGTCGAGCCCAAGGCTGTGATTGCCAGCCATGCCAATGAGGTGGCCACGCTGAATGGCAAGGTGATTGCAGGCACTAAAACCGAGCAGTTCATGAAAGCCAGCAAAGTACCCGTGTATGTGCCGTTGAGCGGCAAAACCATGAGCTTTGATGGCAAAGGCAAGTGCGCTGCGGGTTGCTGATTGCCCTGCGATGGTTGATAAAAAAAGAGCACCGGGATAAATAACCGGTGCTCTTTTTTTGTGCTGGTTTCAACTCATTTCAATTTGTTTAGCTGACTTTCCAGCTTTTCCAGCAGGGCGCTGAAGTCAGCAAGGCGCGCCTTTTCCTGATCCACCACTGCTGCGGGTGCTCGGTCTACAAAGCTGGCATTGCCCAGCTTGCCATTGCACTTGGCAATTTCAATGCGGATTTTTTCTGCTTCCTTGCCAATCCGCGCACGCTCTGCTTCCACATCAATTTCAATGTGCAGCATCAACTTCAGCTCACCCACAATTTGTACGGGTGCCATGGAGTCTGCGGGCAGTGAATCAACCACGTCCACTTTGCTGAGTTTGGCCAAGGCAGCCAACACCGGGCTAGTTTTTTCAAGGAAGGCGCGTTGCTCTGCGTTGCCCTCACAACTGGCAATTAGCGGCACTTTGTCTGCAGGGCCCAAGCCCATTTCGCTGCGCAATGCGCGAATGGCATCAACGGTGGCTTTCAGTTGGAGCACAAAGCTTTCCGCTTTTTCATCAATACGGGAAGGTACGCTGACCGGGTAGGCTTGGGTCATCAAGCTGGCTTGCACGCCTTCTTCCCTGCGCCCTGCGACCACACTGACTGTTTGCCAAAGTTCTTCGGTGATGAACGGAATAATGGGATGGGCCAGGCGCAAAATTGTTTCCAGCACCCGCACCAGTGTGCGGCGTGTGGCGCGTTGCTGTGCGGGTGTGCCATTGGCAATTTGCACCTTGGCGATTTCAAGGTACCAGTCGCAGTATTCGTCCCATACAAACTGGTAAATGCTTTGCGCAATCAAGTCGAATCGGTAGGTCTCAAAACCTTGTGCCACATCCGCTTCAACGCGTTGCAAGGTGCTTGTGATCCAGCGGTCCGCTTGAGAAAAATCAAGGTAGCCACCTGGCGTGCAGGCGTCTGCATCGTGGTCGCTCAAACCACAATCTTGCCCTTCCGTGTTCATCAACACAAAGCGGGTGGCGTTCCACAGCTTGTTGCAGAAGTTGCGGTAACCGTCGCAGCGCTTCTGGTCAAAGTTGATGTTGCGGCCCAAGGTGGCCAGGCTGGCGAAGGTAAAGCGCAGTGCATCTGCGCCGTAGGCCGGAATACCTTCGGGGAATTCCTTGCGGGTTTTCTTCTCGATCTTCGGTGCGTCTTGCGGCTTGCTCAATCCAGTGGTGCGTTTCACCAAAAGCGTATCAAGGCTGCAACCATCAATCAAATCGACCGGGTCCAACGTGTTGCCCACCGACTTGCTCATTTTCTTGCCCTCGGCGTCTCGCACCAAACCATGCACATACACGGTGTGGAAGGGCACCTGGCCGGTGAAGTGGGTGGTCATCATGATCATTCGGGCAACCCAGAAGAAAATGATGTCAAAGCCAGTCACCAACACGGAGGAAGGCAGGAAGTGTTTCAGCTCTGGTGTCTCGTCGGGCCAGCCCAAGGTGGAAAAGGGTACTAGCGCCGATGAAAACCAGGTGTCCAGCACATCGTCATCGCGCTTTAGTTCGCCGGTGTAGCCGGTTGCGGCAGCCTTGCTGCGTGCATCCGCTTCCGTGCGGGCCACAAACACTTCGCCGTTCTCGCCATACCAGGCCGGAATTTGGTGGCCCCACCATAGCTGGCGGGAAATACACCAGTCTTGAATGTTGTTCAGCCACTGGTTGTAGGTGTTCACCCATTGTTCGGGCACAAACTTAACCTGGCCCTGTTCAACTGCGTCGATCGCTTTTTGGGTAATGCTTTTTCCGGTGGCATCACCCTCGGCCACTTTGGTCATGGCCACAAACCACTGGTCAGTCAACATGGGTTCGATGACCACGCCCGTGCGGTCGCCCTTGGGAACCATCAGCTTGTGCGGCTTGATTTCGCCCAGCAGGCCTTGTTCTTCCAGGTCAGACACAATTTGCTTGCGGGCCACAAAACGATCCATGCCCACGTACTTGGCAGGTGCTTGCTCGTTAATCGTTGCATCCAGCGTCAGGATATTGATCAGCTCAAGCTTGTGGCGCTGGCCCACGGCATAGTCGTTGAAGTCGTGTGCGGGTGTTACCTTCACCACGCCCGTACCGAAAGAACTGTCTACGTAATCGTCGGCAATAATCGTCAACTCGCGGTCGCACAAGGGCAACTTTACTTTCTTGCCAATCAGGTGTTGGTAGCGTTCATCGTCGGGGTGAACCATCACGGCAGAATCACCCAGCATGGTTTCCGGGCGGGTGGTGGCCACTGTCAAGTGGGTCAAGCCTTTGACCGGGTCGGCTTCAACCAGTGGGTACTTCAGTTCCCACAGGTGGCCTTCGGTTTCAACGCTTTCCACTTCCAGGTCAGAAACGGCTGTTTTCAAAACCGGGTCCCAGTTCACCAAGCGCTTGCCGCGGTAAATCAGGCCTTGCTCAAACAGGCGAACAAAGACCTCGGTGACCGATTTGGACAGGGCAGGGTCCATGGTGAAGTACTCGCGCTGCCAATCTACGCTGGCACCCATGCGGCGCATTTGCTCGGTAATTTTGCTGCCACTTTCGTTTTTCCATTCCCAAATTTTCTCCACGAATTTTTCGCGGCCCAAATCGTGGCGGGTAATGTTCTTGGCGGCCAGTTGGCGTTCAACCACAATTTGCGTGGCAATGCCTGCGTGGTCAGTGCCTGGTTGCCACAGGGTGTTGTGACCCCGCATGCGGTAATAGCGTGTCAGCCCGTCCATGATAGTTTGGTTGAATGCATGGCCCATGTGCAACGTACCAGTCACATTCGGTGGTGGGAGTTGAATGCAAAAGTCGGGTTTGCCTTCCTCTGTTGTGGCCTTGGCGTGGCCTTGGCGCTCCCATTCAGGGCCCCAGTGGGATTCAATGGCATTCGGGTCGAAACTTTTGGCAAGGGTCATGGCAGTGGTACTTGAAAATGGACAACGTCAACAAAGGCTTAGCCCGACATTATAGCGTTTGCGGGTGCCCTGCCGGCTTTGAGTTGTTTGGTCTGGGGCAGGAAAGCCCCTTTATTCCCCAATTTCAGGTGTCCCCCCTTACTGCACAATGTTCATACGTCCGACTGGGTGGCTGTCTTCAAATAGCCCTGTTCGAGTGAGGCTTTTTTAGAAATACAACGGTATGTTGTAAATCAATGACAGTTCAAAGAGGGGTGTCTCATGTTGAGTTCCATTAGTGCCAAATTCAGTGCCAGCTTGGTCACGGTGATCGCGCTGGGCGTGGTAGTCGGTGGCCTGGGTGTGTTTAACAGTAAGCGGATCATGGATGCCAATGCCAAAAACGAATTCACCCACGAGGTGATCGAGAATGTGCTGGGTGTTCGCGAGAATCTGTTGAATATTGAAACCGGCGAACGCGGATTTTTACTGCGTGGTGATGAGGCTTACCTGACCCCGTACAACGACGGCAAAGAGCAGGTTCGCAAACACCTTGACAAGGCTTCTGAGTTGACAGTCCACAATCCGGTTGTCACCGAGGAGTTGCGCTTGTTCAATGCACATTACCGAACTTGGCTGAACTCCGTCATTGATCCGTTGATCGATGCCAAGCGTTTGGTCATCGAGGGCAATATGGCCCCGGAAGACTTCAATGCCTTGGTGGATTCCACTCCGGGCAAACCATTGATGGACAAAATGCGTCAGGCTTTGGCCAAAGTGGAGGCAGAAGAATACCGCTTGCTGAAGCAGCGACAAGAGGCCAGCCAGGGTGTTTACCAGCAATCCATCTGGATTACTGTGGCCATTACCTTGTTTGCCCTGTTCACTGGTTTAACCTTGAACTTCCTGATTTCCCGTTTGTTTAAACGCAAGTTAGGCACTGCGACAATTCACATCAATGCTTTGGCCGAAGGCAAGCTGAACAGCAATATTCAGGTGCAGGGCAAAGACGAAGTCGATGGGCTGTTGCTTGCGCTGGGCAAGGCACAAACGAATTTGCGTGGTTTGATTGAAGGCATTCGGGGTTCTACCGCGTCCTTGAACGAGAGTGCAAGTGCCGTGCGGACTTCCTCCGATGAAATGAACAAGGCGGCTTCTGAACAAGCGGATGCCACTTCATCCATGGCTGCGGCTGTGGAGCAATTGACTGTGTCGATCAGCCAGATTACCGAGAATTCCAACGATGCTTCGCACACAGCCATGCAGGCCAAGCAGTCTGCTGATCAAGGCAGTATTACTTTGGGCCAGGTGGTTGAAGGTATTCGAAAAATTGCCAGCTCGGTGCAGGGCAGTGCCAGCACCGTGCGCTCGCTTGAGCAGCAGTCCAATGAAATTTCCGAGATTATCTCAACCATCACCGACATTGCCGACCGCACCAACTTGTTGGCCTTGAATGCTGCCATTGAGGCGGCACGTGCAGGTGAAAGCGGTCGTGGTTTTGCAGTGGTTGCCGATGAAGTACGCAAATTGGCTGAGCAAACCAAAGGCTCGTCAGAGCGCATTTCAACCATGGTGTTCCAGATTCAGAGCATTACCCAGCAGGCCTCCAAGTCCATGGAAGATTCGGTGGGTATGGTGAAGCAGGGTATTGAGCAGGCCGATTCGGTGTCGGGAACGATTGACCAGATCAAGGCCAATGCAGACCGTGTGAATGAGGCCATTCAGGCCATTACCGTGTCGATGAAAGAGCAAAGCAATGTGAGTGTTGAAATTAGCCGCAACGTAGAACGTGTTGCGCAAATGACCGAAGAAAATACAGCGGCGATTGCGCAAAACAAGTATGTGGCTCAGCAAATTTCAGACTTGGCAGGCAGCTTGACGCAGTCTGTGCAGGTGTTCAAAACCTGATTATTTTTTCAGCGCGTCCAGCACCACTTTTTCAAACTCTTGCATCAGCTGGGGTTTGATCCGAAGCAGTGCGCGTTCAAACAGTTCAGGCAACTGTGCCCGCAAAATTTCAATTTGCGGGTCGCTCAAGTTGCCGCCAAGGCTGCTACCAGTCGATTGCTCAATTTCCCGCAAACCCGATTCAATCACCTCGGTCAACAGGGGCGGGCCACCATCAAAATGTTCACTCATGTTGTTGTCCTCAAGCCCCCATCAACCGTTGGCGCGGTCAAAGGTATTCAGCGGGTAACCCCGTTCCTTGTAAAACTTGTAGCGTTGCCGTGCCAATGCTTTGTTGTCTTCGTCGGTACCCACAATTTCAACCAAGCGTTCAAACCGCGCAAAAAAAGGTGGCCATTGCTCATCCAGATTAATCAGCAAATCGTAATGGGCAATGTCATCGGCCTTGTCGGTCAACACAATGGGTGTGTCGGCCACGCCCGGGTGGCCACTGACCACATGGGGTAAAAAATCCTCTTCCGAGAAAGTCCACAGCAGCTTGTCCAGGTTTTCAAGTACCTCGGGACGGGTGCTGTAGCACACAATTTTCAGCCCACTGCCGTACGCCTTTCGAATCAATCGACAGGTGTACAGCAGGTGGTCCGACACATTGAGGTGAAAGTCAATTCGGGTCAATTCACAACCCTCAGGATTTTGCACGCTTCATGACAAACTCCGCCAGCAAAGGCACCGGGCGGCCACTTGCGCCTTTCGCCTTGCCGGAATGCCAGGCTGTGCCCGCGATGTCCAGGTGGGCCCAGCTGTAGGCTTTGGTGTACTTTTGCAAGAAGCAGGCCGCGGTCACGCTGCCTGCGGGTGGGCCACCAATATTGGCCATATCGGCAAAATTGCTTTTCAGCTGCTCGTGGTATTCCTCGTCTAGCGGCATGCGCCATGCTGTGTCCAATGCGTTTTGGCCTGCCTTGAACAACTCATTGGCAAGCTCGTCATCCGGGCTGAACAAGCCACTGTTGACGTGGCCAAGCGCCACAATACAAGCACCGGTCAGTGTGGCGACATCGACCACCGCGGCGGGGTTGAACCGCTCAACGTAGGTGAGTGCGTCACACAGAATAAGGCGGCCCTCTGCATCGGTATTCAGAATTTCAATAGTTTGACCACTCATGGACACCACCACATCACCGGGCTTGCTGGCATTGCCGGCAGGCATGTTTTCGGCCGTGGGTACCACCACAATCAGGTTCAGGGCCAATTTCATTTCAGCGGCGGCTTTCATGGTACCCAACACGCTGGCTGCGCCACACATGTCGTATTTCATTTCGTCCATGCCAGCGCCGGGCTTCAGGGAAATGCCGCCGGTGTCAAAGGTAATGCCTTTGCCAACCAACACCACTGGGGCTTCTTTCGGGTCTTTTGCGCCGTTGTACTTCAGCACGATCAGTTTGGGGGGTTCACTGGACGCTTTACCCACTGACAACAGGCTGAACATGCCCAGCGCTTCCATTTTTTTGTGGTCCAGCACTTCAACGCCCAGTTTGTATTGCTTGGCCAGCGCTTTGGCTGTTTCAGCCAGGTAGTTCGGGGTGCAAATATTGCCAGGCAAATTGCCAAGGTCTTTGGTCAATTGCATGCCGTTGCCAATCGCCTGTCCAATCGCCGCGCCTTTTTCAACGGCGTCTTGGGTTGATTTGGTGCAAGCCAACTCGAAGGCAGGGGGTGGCGTTACTTCGTCGTCCTGTTTTTTGCAGGCTGAGAAACTGTAAAAACTCTCGGTGATGGTGCGTGCGCAAAGGGCAGCAATTTCTTTGTCACTGCTTTTCTTGGGTACTTCCTGGTTCACGGCGAAAAATACTTTCGCAGGCTTCAGGCCTTTCAGCGCGTCGCAGGCTGCGCTGGTGGCTTTGCGCAGGGTTTTGGTATTCAGTTTGTCGGCTTCATCCAGCCCCACCAGTACGTACACGGGCGCACCAGCCTTGGCGGTGTTAAATACCACGCGGCAGCTGCCTGTATTGCCCAGGTTTTTGTCGGTTTTGCATGCGTTTGCCACCAGGCCCTCGGTGTCAATGTCTGCACGTTTGGCGGCTGCGGTCAATTCACCCTCTTTGTACACAGCAACCACAGCCACATCGCAACCCTTGGTGGGCACAGGTCCGCCGGCAGTCACTTTGGCGACAGCGCCCGTACCCGCCTTGAAGCTGAACATGGGCGGTGGCGTGGGCGCCGCTTTTTTGGCGACACGTGTGGAACTGGTTTTTCTGGCTTTGGGAGTGGCGGGTGTTGCTGTCATGGTGTTCCTTCTTGCGATTAATGCTCGACCATTCAAAACGAATGCATGCGACAATCTACCATTATTAACAAGCTGGGTTGGCGAGTCAAAGCACAGCCCACCTGCATTGCATGCTGTTTCGATCCACTTTTCGAAAAGACTTCGCACAAACCGCTGGCGCCACCTTCGTGGCCCTGTTCACCATCATTGTGACCACTGTGCTGGTTCGTACCCTGGGTCAGGCTGCGGGCGGCAAGGTGGACAACGCTGAGGTATTTACACTCATTTTATTGGGCGGTCTTCAATACCTGCCGGCTGCCTTGGTCATCACCGTGTTCATCGCAGTGATGGGGGTTGTGTCGCGCGCCTTCAAAGAGCAGGAAATGACTGCCTGGTTTGCCTCGGGCGTGTCCTTGTTTTCACTGGTGCGACCTGTGCTGCGCTTTGCCGTGCCGCTGACCGTGTTGGCCTTGGTGTGCTCGGTATGGCTTACCCCATGGGCCAAAGCTGAGTTGGATGCAGCCAAAGACCGCTTTGCGAAACGCAGCGATGTGAGCAAGGTCAGCGCGGGGCAGTTCCGGGAATCAGGCGAAGGCAACCGCGTGTTCTTCGTAGAGCGTCAGTCTGAAGTCACCAAGCAGGTCGAAAACGTGTTTGTAGTCGACTCCAAAGGCGACACCCGTACGGTTGTCTCGGCTGCGCGCGGTAGCGTAGAAGTGGACGCCAGTGGCCAGCCCTATCTGGTGTTGAGTGGTGGGCGCCGCGCTACACTGGACGGCACTGGAGAACGGTTTACCAGCACTGAGTTCGAAACTTACGGTTTGGCAATTGACAACACATTGGGTGCCGCTCCCAGCTTTCAGTTACAGCACCGCCGTGTCGACCTGTTGATTGCCGATTTTTCACCGGCTGCCCAAGGCGAATTGTTGTGGCGTGTCAGTTTGCCAATGTCAGCCTTGGTACTGGGTTTGCTGGCCATTCCGTTGGCCTTTGTGAATCCACGGGGTGGCAATTCGCTGAACCAGCTTTTTGCCTTGCTGATTTATCTGACTTACAGCAACATTGTGTCGGTTACGCAAAGCATGGTCACCAAAGAAACCCTCGATTTTTGGGTGGCCTTGGTGCTGCCGCATGCCAGTGTATTGCTGATGTTCTACTTGTTGATGGTGAAGCGCAACCGCCCCGCGGGCGCGCCTCTGTTTCGTTGGCGCAGGCCTGTCCGGTCGCTTGATCTGCAAGATGTGGTGGCAGGCCAGGAGATTAAGCCATGAAAAAGCCTTTCACGGTGCCGCATTCCCTGCTGGTGTATTTTCGCAGTGAACTGTACAAAGCCATCAGTTTTGTAATGGTGGCCTTTGTGGGTCTGTTTGCTTTTTTTGACTTGATCGCTGAAGTAGACCGCTTGAGTTTGCCAGGCACAAGCTGGTTTTATTACTTCATTGCAGTGCTGTTGGGCTTGCCAGCGCGCGTCTACGAAATTGCGCCTATTGCAGCCTTGATTGGTTCTATCTACGCTTTGGTGCAATTGGCAGCCAGCAGTGAATTGACAGCCATGCGTGCCGCGGGCTTAAGCACCACCAGCATGCTGAAAATGCTCGTTCGAATTGCAGCGGGCGTGGTCGTTATTACAGTGTTGTTTGGCGAAGCCGTGGCACCCTTGGCCGAAAGGGCGGCGGTGCCTATGCGTGCCAAGGCTTTGGGCTATGAGGTAGATCGTGATTTCCGCAGCGGGTACTGGATGCGCGACACCTACAGTGCCCCTGATGCAGAGTCACGTGTGCGTTTCGTGAATTTTGATTCATTCAACAAAGACGGCGAGCTACTCAAGCTGGAATATTACGAACTTGACCCCGAGTCCAGAATTCGAGCCTGGGTTCGTGCCGAAAGCGCAAAGTTTGATCCCGACAGCGGCGATTGGGAGTTGCGCAACGTTTTGCTGCAGCGTTACTTCGATGAGGCGGTCAGCAACGCGAATGCGGCACGCGCCGGTTTAACCATTCAGGCCAGTGAATTTGAGTCGCTTGAAACCATGCGATGGACTTCGAATTTGTCGCCCGAGCTGCTCACTGGTCTGTTTGTTCGCCCAGACCGCATGAGTGCCTGGCAGCTGTACAACTACTCGAAATTTTTGAGCAGTAACCTGCAGGCCACCGACAATATCGATTTGGCTTTTGCCAAAAAAATAATGTACCCATTTGCCATTCTCATCATGATGATGATCTCGCTGCCGTTTGCCTACTTGCATTTCAGGTCGGGTAGTGTCAGCGTGAAAGTGTTTGCCGGCGTCATGATTGGCGTGGGTTTCCATTTGGTCAATAACCTGTTTTCCCACCTAAGCATGGTGGCCAGTTTTTCGCCGTTTGTGAGCGCTGCATTGCCCAGTTTGCTGGGCTTTGTGGTGGGCATGGGGGCTTTGTGGTGGGTTTCACAGCCAGCGCCTTGGCGCACTTTGAATGTATTGAGGAATCGATGAGCAGTACCCAGAAAAAAGCAGTTGTGTTGTTTGGCCACGGTGCGCGAGATCCCCAATGGGCCGAACCCATGAAACGGCTGCAAAGCATTTTGATTGGGCAATTGCCCAACGTGCAGGTTGAGCTGGCTTTTCTGGAATTGATGGCACCAAGTTTGCCTGACACCGTGGATTGCATGGCACAAGGAGGGGTAAAGCACATTCAAGTGGTGCCCATCTTCTTCGGTCGGGGCGGGCATTTGAAAAATGATTTTCCGGTCATCATGGCTGAATTGAAAGCCAGACACCCGGGTTTGAACATTGAGGCCACAAGTGCTGTGGGTCAGTGGGATGCAGTGTGGCAAGCAATTGCCAATGAAATTGTTCAGCAGGTTTAATTAAAACAACTGGAGATAGAACATGAAGAAATGGTTGCTGTTGGCTGCATTGTGTTTTTCAATCCCTGCCCATGCACAATCCACCGAGGCCGCTTGTCAGGCCAAGGCGGTGAGCAAGGAAGGAAAGCCCCTGGCTGGTGCTGCGAAAAATTCATTCATGAAAAAATGTCTGGCTGAGAACAAGGCCAGTTGTGAAGAACGTGCGGTGGGCAAAGATGGCAAGAAGCTGGCAGGTGCGGCCAAAAATTCCTTCATGAAGAAGTGCGAAGCTGCAGCGGGTTAAACGCTCGTTCTAGAGGCGATCAAGCAGCTTTGTTCGATCCGAATGGCGACCCGGTCAATTCAACACTGACCGGGTTTTTATCGCCTGCGAGTAGTTCAGCCTGTGCTTTTGCCAGCGCTTGCCCAATCAGGATAAGGCAAGGCCCATCGGTCAATTGTTCCGAAGAAAACGACGGCAACTTGCCGAGGTTCAGCGGTGTGAATTTCTCGGCGGGCAAAGATACGCTTTCGCACAGAATGACGGGAGTGGCGGCATTGCGGCCTTTTTCAAGCAAGGCAGCAGCCCATGGCCCAGCCTGACGCAAACCCATGTACACGGCCACAGTGTCGTTTTCTGTGCCAGTGAACAATTCCGTGCTGGGTACTTCATCGGCACCCACAGAAGGGGTGGTTAAAGTAAGGCTACGGGCAACACCACGCAAAGTCAGTGAGGCCTGCAGACTGCTGGCAGCCGCCAATGCGGCGGTTACACCGGGCACCACTTCAACGGTGTGGCCAGCGGCTTTCAATGCAGTAATTTCTTCGTCGGCACGGCCAAACACCATGGGGTCACCGCCTTTCAGGCGCACCACCAGTTTGAATTGTTCTGCGGCTTCAACAAGCTGTTTGTTGATAAAAATTTGTGCGGTGGATTTCTTGCCGCAACGTTTTCCAACGGCAACAAGTTTTGCATCGGGGTGGGCTTCAGAAAGAAGAGAGGGACTGACCAGCGCATCGTAAAACACGCAGTCTGCCTGCATCAACAGCTTCAGGCCACGAACGGTGATTAAATCCTCCGCTCCAGGTCCTGCTCCAATCAATACAACGCGTCCCATCTCAAAAGTCCCTATTTAAGAACAAGCAACCAACAACCGGGTGAAGGGTCGTTGCTTAGTTCTTTGCAACGATCATGCCAGCTGCCACGGTTTGGTTGGTGGCACTGTCAATCAGGATAAAACTACCCGTTGCGCGGCATTCGGTGTACAAATCCGCCACGATGGGCTGGGCCAGCACCAATTCAATCTGTGCGATGTCGTTCATTTGCACCGTTTTGGTGCTTTCACCATGCAGCAGTGTGTGAATGTCGAGCACCAAATTCACGGATTTGATTTTGGCCTGGGTTTGGCGCGTGGTCTGCTTGATCCAGTACTTGCGAGCAGGGTTCAATGGCTCATTGTCCAGCCAGCAAATGTCGGCCGTCAATGCTTTCACCGGGGCGTGGTTCACTGTGTCGCCAACGCTGACAATTTGATCGCCACGGGATACATCCACATCGCGGTCCAGCACCAAGGTGACACACTGCCCCAAGTGGGCTTCGGGCAAATCATCGTTCAAAAATACAATGCGCTGTACAACTGCGCTTTGGCCAGAAGGGTGAACCACCACGGTGTCGCCCACCTTCACGCTGCCACCTTCAACACGGCCCATGTAGCCGCGGAAGTCCTCGGCTTTGTGACCATCGTGGCGGGCCACCAATTGCACCGGGAAGCGGAAACCCACCTTGTGCGCAGCTTCTGCACGGTCAGCACGGCTGGGAATGTTTTCCAGAATGGGCAGCAAAGGCTGGCCAGTGTACCAAGGGGTTTTGGGGCTGCTGGTGACCACGTTGTCGCCGGTCAGGGCTGAAATCGGCAGCACCAGCGCTTCTTGTACGCCCACGGTGACTGCCAGCTCACGCACGGCTTTTTCGGTGGCAATAAATTTGGCGTGGTCGAAATCAACCAGGTCCATTTTGTTCACGGCAAACAAAATGGCGGGAATGCCCAACTTGCCGGCAATGGCGCTGTGGCGTTTGGTTTGGGCCAGCAGCGTGGCTTTCAGGCCTTCTGCGGTTTCTTCAAATGCAACGCGGGTAATGTCGACCAGCACAATGGCTACGTCGGCTGTGGACGCACCAGTCACCATGTTGCGGGTGTACTGCTCGTGGCCCGGTGTGTCGGCCACAATGAACTTGCGCGCAGGTGTGGCGAAGTAGCGGTAGGCCACGTCGATGGTAATGCCTTGCTCGCGCTCGGCTTCCAAGCCATCGGTCAACAGCGAAAAGTCGATTGCATCGCCCGCAGTGCGCTTGTTTTTTGCCTTGGAAATGGCGGCCAACTGGTCTGCAAAAATACCTTTGCTGTCGAACAGCAAGCGGCCAATCAGGGTGGACTTTCCGTCGTCGACAGAACCAGCGGTGATGAAGCGCAGCACGCCATGGTCTTGGGTGCTCAGTTTCAGAGCTTCGTTAATTGCGTTCATGGTATTCATCTCGATTTAGAAATAGCCTTCTTTCTTGCGGCGCTCCATGGAGGCCTCGGAAGTTTGATCGTCCATGCGGGTAGCGCCGCGCTCGGTAATGTCGGTCACCGCGGTTTCCGTGATGATTTCAGCCGGTGTCGCAGCAGTGCTTGCCACCGGGCAGGTGCATGTAATGTCGCCCACGGTGCGGAAACGCACTGTGCGGGTGGTGACTGTTTCACCGGCCTTGGGTTGAGTCATCTCGGTCACTGGTACCAGCAGGCCATTGCGCTCAATGATTTCACGTTCATGGGCATAGTAAATATTGGGCAGTTCCAGTTTTTCGCGCTCAATGTATTGCCACACGTCCAGTTCGGTCCAGTTGGAAATGGGGAACACGCGCATGTGTTCACCGGGGTGAACGCGGGTGTTGTACAGGTCCCAAAGTTCGGGGCGCTGGTTTTTCGGGTCCCATTGGCCAAAGCCGTCGCGGAAAGAGAAAATGCGTTCTTTGGCACGTGCTTTTTCTTCATCACGGCGTGCGCCGCCCATCAGTGCGTCAAAGCCAAATTCTTCCTGGGTTTCCAGTAGCGTGACACTTTGGAATGAATTGCGGGAAGCCTCCGGGTGGGGCAGGCGAATCGTGCCCTTTTTGATCGAACCTTCCAGTGAGCGAACAATCAGTTCTTCACCCAACTGCTTGGCTTTCCAGTCGCGAAATTCAATCACTTCCGGGAAGTTGTGCTCGGTGTCAATGTGCACCAGGGGAAATGGAAACTTGCCTGGACGAAATGCTTTTTCTGCAAGGCGCAGCATGACGATGGAATCTTTGCCGCCAGAGAACAACATGGCGGGACGCGCGCATTCAGCGGCCACTTCGCGCATGATGTAGATGGCTTCTGCTTCAAGCCAGTCCAGGTGGGACATGGTGTGTTTTTGCGTGCTCACTTGCGTGCTCATGATTTTTCTCGATTTGTAAATTCAGTGTGTTTCTGTAACTTATTTCTTTAAATTTGCATTGTGCAAACCGCATTCCTTGCTGGTCGGGTCTTCCCACCACCAGCGGCCTGCGCGAATGTCCTCACCAATGGTGATTGCGCGTGTGCAAGGCTCACAGCCGATGGATGGAAAACCTTCAAAGTGCAGGGTGTTCACAGGCACATCAAACTGGCGAATGTAGGTCCACACATCGGCCTCGCTCCAGTCGGCCAGCGGGTTGAATTTTTCAATGCCGCGGTCGGCGTCGAATTCGCGCACAGGCAAAGTGGCGCGAGTGGCGGCCTGGGCCTGACGCTGACCGGTGATCCAGGCCTTTGCACCTTGCAGTGCGCGGGCCAGTGGCTCCACTTTGCGAATGCTGCAGCATTCTTTGCGCAGCGCCGTACTTTCATAAAAAGCATCGCGGCCTTTGGTGTTCACATAGGTTTCAACAGCCTTGGCCTGTGGTTCAAACCATTGTACGGTTTGACCATATTTGGCTTGCAGCGCAGGTGCTACATCCAGAGTTTGCTGGTGCAGGCGGCCTGTGTTCAAACTAAACACGCGAATGTTCAATTTCAGGCGTGCGATCACATCGAACAACACATTGTCTTCGGCGGCCAAACTACTGGCCAATGCGATTGAATCAAATTCATTGGCTGCATTGTTCAGCAATGTTTCCAGCGCTTGCACTTTTCCGGAAATGTCGGTGGCGGGCTGATGCGGGCCACGAAACACAGCGATGGGTTGTTCCAGCACTGCATTGTTTTCCGGTACCGTTTCAACACTGTGAAAGCGCGAAGTGTTCACTGCATTCATGCTTATGCTCCTGCCGCTGCAGCCCTGCGATTGAACACAGGCAGCGACCCATCGGCACTGGTTTGGTAAGGGATGGTGAAGTCAGCAAAGGCGTTCAATGCGTCTTCCAGCGACTTGCCTTCCTTGATGTCGAATTGTGTGAAGCCGCAACGCGCCAGGTAAAAAAACTGGTCGCGCCACACGTCGCCGAATGCGCGAATTTCGCCTTTGAAGCCATAGCGTGTGCGCAGCAACACGGCGCCTGAATAACCCTGGCCGTACTTGAACACCGGGAAGTTGAATGCAATCAGTTTCAGTACATTCAAATCACCCTGCAACTGCTCGGGGTTGTCTTCAGGGTTCAGATACACACCCAAATCGCCCGCTTGGGCGCGTGCAGTCAATTCTGCCTTGTTTGCTTCCCACACAGACAAGTGCACCAGCACTTTGCCTTCAGCGGGAACTGCCACAGGCGCCTCGGCGGTACCTGTTTCGACGATCACGAATTCATCGGCAACAATGGCGGCTGCACCGTTTATCGGTTTAACAATAATCTGTGACATTTATGCAGCCTCCTTGTTGGCATACACGTGGTCTTTGAAGGGCTCAGCACCAATGCGGTCGAGGGTGTCGATGAACAGTTCATCTTCATGACGCTCGCGCACATACACTTCCAGCAACTTCACAACCACACCGGGCACGTCTTTTTCATAGAAGGACTTTCCAATTACCTTGCCGATGGACGCATCGTTGCCCTGCCGGCCACCCAGCGTAACCTGGTACCACTCTTCACCGTTTTTATCGACACCCAAAATACCGATGTTACCAATGTGGTGGTGGCCGCAAGAGTTGATACAACCTGAAATATTCAGGCTGAGGTCGCCAAGATCAAACTGATAGTCCAGGTTGTCCACGGCTTCCTGAATACCCAAGGCGATCGGAATGGATTTGGCATTGGCCAGTGAACAGAAATCGCCACCGGGGCAGGCAATCATGTCGGAAACCAGACCAATATTGGGCATGGCCAAATTGTGTTCTTTCAGGGTGCTCCACAGCTCGAACAAGTCTTGCTCGGCCACATCAGACAACACAAAGTTTTGTTCGTGAGTCACGCGAAGTTCACCGAAAGAATACTGTTCGGCCAGGTCAGCGATCAGGTGCATTTCGTCCGTGGTGGCGTCGCCGGGTGCAATGCCAGGGCGCTTCAGTGAAATGCTGATGGCCACATAACCGGGCTGGCGATGTTCGCGTGCATTGCGAATCAGCCAACGGTCAAAGCCCACATGCTTGGCGCGCAAGCCACGGTTTTGCTCGGCGATCGTGGCCACTTGTTCAGCGCTGAATTGCTCGTAAGCAGGTGCGGTGAAGAAGGACGAAACACGGTCAAATTCTTTTTGCGGAATCACAGAAATGCCGCCCTTGATGTGCTGCCATTCTTCTTCAACCTGTTTGGCAAATTCTTCCGGTCCAATGGCGCGCACCAGGATTTTGATGCGGGCTTTGTACATGTTATCGCGGCGACCATAGCGGTTGTACACACGCATTACAGCTTCAATGTAGGTCAGCAGTTCCTGCCAGGGCAGGTTATTTTTGATGACAGAGCCAATCACGGGTGTACGGCCCAAACCACCACCGGCCAGCACCTGTGCAACCACTTCACCGGCAGCATTGCGGGTCAAGTTGACACCAATGTCATGCACTTGAACAGCAGCGCGATCCACGGCCGCACCATTCACGGCAATTTTGAATTTGCGGGGCAGGTGGGCGAACTCAGGGTGGAAGGTGCTCCACTGGCGAATCAGTTCGCAAAATGGGCGTGGGTCAACAAACTCGTCTTTCGCAATACCCGCGAACGGATCGCTGGTTGTGTTGCGAATGCAGTTGCCACTGGTTTGAATGGCGTGCATTTCCACCTCAGCCAATTCAGCAAGAATGTCGGGAATGCTTTCCAGCGCTGGCCAGTTGTACTGAATGTTCTGGCGCGTGGTGAAGTGCGCGTAGTTGCGGTCGTATTTGGCTGAAATGTCGGCCAGCTTGTGCAACTGTTTTGCACCCAGCAATCCGTAAGGAATAGCCACGCGCAGCATGGGCGCATGGCGCTGAATGTACAGGCCGTTTTGCAGGCGCAGCGGGCGGAATTCTTCGTCGGTCAGCTCGCCTTTCAGGAAGCGTTCGGTCTGGTTGCGAAACTGAGCCACGCGTTCGCGTACAAGGGCGTGGTCGTAGTCGTCGTATTTGTACATTTACATCACCAATTTTGCGGCCACGGCGGTGAGGGTCGTGGCCAATACCCCGCGCAAGAACTTTTCAGGCACTGCGCGACTTAAATAACTACCAATTGTTATGCCGGGAATGGAGCCGATCAGCAAAGCGCCCAACAAACCAAAATCAACTGTGCCCAAGCTGAAGTGACCAAAAGCTGCAACAGCTGTCAGTGGCACTGCATAAGCGATATCAGTGCCTGCGATTTCAGAGGCCTTCAGGTGTGGGTACAACATGATCAGTACCATGGCGCCGATTGCACCTGCACCAATCGATGACACGGTGACCAGCATGCCGATGACTGCGAATGCAACCACGGTCGCGATGGTACGCGTTTTATCTTGCAATTGGGCCTGCGGATGGTTTTGCAGCCAATGAACAATTTTTGTTTTGAAAATAAGCACGCCCACGGTCAGCATGACGCAAATGGAAATGGACCAGCGAATAAACACGTCAATCGGGCTGCCCTTGCCGGCATTTTGAATGTCCAGGCCGTGCAGGATTGCAATCGTAACCAGCGATGCCGGTACACTGCCCAAGCAGGCCAGCCCCACAATTTTCCAGTTGACTGTGTTGCGCAAGCGGTGAACCACAGTACCTGCACCCTTTGTAATGGCTGCGAATGCCAGGTCAGTGCCCACGGCCGTGGTGGCAGGAATGCCAAACAACACGGTCAGCAAGGGTGTCATCAAGGAGCCGCCCCCAACGCCGGTAAGGCCGACCAGAAGGCCGACCGCCAGGCCAGAAGCTACGTAGACTAAATTGATGTCGAAAGGCACGTGAAAGCTCGATGAAAATGGTTTTTTGGGACTTGAAGTGTAGGCGCTTCGCTTTATAATTCAAACGATAATATTTCCATTTATATATTCCTCAGTGGAATAAAGGGTTTTTATGAACTTGCATCAGCTCCGATTCGTTCGGGAAGCGGTTCGCCATGATTTCAGCCTGACCGATGCGGCCAAGGCGCTGTTTACCTCTCAGCCGGGTGTTTCGAAGGCGATCATCGAATTTGAAGAAGAGCTGGGCTTTCAGATTTTCAAACGACACGGCAAACGCATCAAAGGTTTAACGCCCCCCGGAGAATTGGTGTATCAAGCCTGTGAGCGCGTATTGGCCGAGCTTGAGAACATCAAGCGTGTAGGCGAAGAATTTGCAGCACGCGAAAGCGGGCAGTTGACCGTGGCCGTAACCCACACCCAGGCACGCTATGTTTTGCCACAGGCGGTGGCGGCTTTTCGCAAGAAATTCCCGAAGGTGAAGCTGATTTTGCTGCAGGGGACCCCCGAGCAACTGGCCCAGTGGGTACGCAAAGACCAGGCCGACTTGGCTGTGGCCACCGAGGCTTTGGCCGATGAGCCTGACTTGGTGACATTTCCCTGTTACGACTGGGGTCACATTGCGGTGGCGCCCACCGACTCGCCCCTGTTAAAACCGTTTGCATCGGGCGGGCGGCAAATTGCGCTGGCCGATTTTGATCAAATGCCCGTCATTACCTACGAAACCCATTTTGCCGGGCGCAAGAAAATTGACGCTGCATTTCAAAAGGCTGGGGTCAATATTGACTTGGTGCTAGAAGCCATTGATGCAGACGTGATTAAAACCTATGTGGGCTTGGGTTTGGGCGTGGGCATTATTGCTGAGGTGGCTTTTGATGCTTTGAAAGACAAAGGCCTGATGGCTGTGCCGGTGGATCATTTGTTTGGCCGCAACACCACGCGCATTGCCTTGCGGCAGGGGGTGTTCATGCGCACGCTGATGTATGAATTCATTGCGGTGTTTGCGCCGATGTTGACGCCGAAGCTGATCGACCGCGTGTTGGGCGGTGGGGATGCTTACGACATTTGATGCGGTGTGGATGATTTGCTCGGAGCGCAGAGCCTGTCGCGACGGAAAATCTGTTGGCCCCAAGCTGAACCTCGCCTTGCCTGAAACCGCCCCTCGAAGAAAGCGGTCGGGGCGGCTTCTGCCCTGAAGGGCACCAGCCCGGCTTGGTACGCTTGGGCAGATTTTCCTGACTGTCGCAACAAGCACATGCGCACCCGATCAAATCCGCACACCGCCAAGGCCCGAATAGTGCAGCTGTGTGGCTTGCCACTAAGCTCGCATATGCCTGCGAACCACCTCAAAAACCCGCGATGTGTCTTGACTCTTCGGCCCACTTGCCACGAGTTCATCCAACAGTTCTGCCGTTTTAAACAACAGTGGCAAATGCAAACCCTGCTTCTTCGCCGCATCAGCCACCATGCGCACATCTTTCGCATGCAGATGCGCTTCAATTGAAACCGGATCCGTAAAGCCTTTCACCATGTGCGGACCAGCCCAGTCCAGCACCCGGCTGGCTGGCAAACCGGCCTGCAGCAACTCAAGTACCACACTCAATTCTGCACCTTGTTCCAGCGCGTAATTCATGGCTTCAGCAATGCCCACCAATTGAATGCACAAGGCCATTTGATTGGCCGCCTTAATCGCTTGCCCCGCGCCGGAAGGGCCCACATGTCGAATGGTTTTGCCCAAGTGTTTCAGCATGGGTTCAATCCGATTGAAGGCCGCCAAATCACCACCTGCCATCATGCTCAATGTTGCAGCACGTGCGCCTGCAGCACCGCCAGAAACAGGACAATCAATGTAATCAACACCGCGAGACTTCAATTGACGTGCAATATCAGCCACAGCCGCCGCGTCAATAGTGCTGAAGTCCACAATGATCGAACCGGGCTGTGCATGTTGCGCAATACCGCCATCGCGAAACAGCAGCGATTGAACATCAGCGGTGTTGGTCACATTCAAGGCGACCAGGCGGGTGCTTGCGCACAAGGCTTCAATGCTGGGTTGTGGAACAAGCGGGATGTCAGCCAGCGCCTCGAAGGTGGACGCATTTCTTGCCCAGGCCAGTACAGTGTAGCCCGCCTTGCAAAGGTGGCCTGCCATAGCGGCGCCCATGTTGCCAAGGCCAATAAAGCCGATTGTGTTGAGTGTTGGGGGTGTTGAGTTCATCCTCGGATTATAGTCAGCTTCAGTGGGTCTGCATGCTCGGGTTTTCAGCAATGTGCAGATCACTTAAGCGGCAATATTGCAGCTCGCCGGTTTGAAGTTGAACCAGTACGGGGTGGCTGGTTGAAATCCAGCGACCAAACTCGGCAATGTTGTAGGCAATCACCGTGGCAGGTGCTGCGTTCAGCAGCACTTCAGCGCCCACCTTGAACAATTTCGCGGTTTGACGAAGCGTGCGCTTGCGCATCAGGGTTTGACCATCGGGGTAGCGCGGGCCAAATGAACCTGCGGCGTTGGAGTAGGCGATTGTGAGGGGCATTCTTGCCTCCAGGCTGGTGTGTACAACTTAGTTATACGGCACCAGCCTGAAAAGCAGTTTACCGAACATGGGGGGATAACCCGTTCAGTTTTTGCTGTGGTTTTTAGTGCGAGGGCAACAGCAACTGATTTTGAATCAGCATGAACAGTTCGCTGTTGGGGTCGGCAATGCTGTCGCAAATACTGAAATGATCTGCATTCACCTGTAAGGGAGGGTTTAGGCCCCAGTGTGATGCCAAGTAAGCGCTTTGCTCCTTGAACGCATCAGTTTCCTTCGTGCCAAATGCCAGGTGAACGGGAATGGTGGGCTTGGGCATCAATGCCGGGCTAACCATGCGCGTGCGCTTCTGGTTCAGTTTCAGGTCTTTCTGAATGAAGGGTGTGTGCACCAGCGGACTCAGGTCGTAAATACCCGAAATCGCGATCACGGACTTCACCACATCTTGCGGCAGATCAGAGGCCCACAGCGGCCAAAACGCCAGTGCGCTCATCACGCCCAAATGCCCACCAGCCGAATGTCCGCAGACCACAATCTGGTTGGCATCAAAGCCAAAACGGTCCGCTTGGCGATAAAGCCACTCAATTCCACGCAGAGTTTGGCGAACGCTGTCTTCGATTGTCACGCGCGGAATCAGGCCGTAATTCAGCAGTGCCACCGAGTAGCCACGGGCCACATACGGCTTGGCCAGAAAGGTGAAGTCGTATTTGTCGAGCGAACGCCAGTAACCACCATGAATAAAAATCAGCAGGGGTTTACCGGGCTTGCCTGGAATGACATCCACGGTTTCTGCTTCCGATTCACCGAAATACTGGTTCCAGAACCCATCCAGATCAAAACGGGCATAGCGGGACTGTTCGGCCCAGCGAGCAAAAGTTTTGGGGTGATCGGGCAGGTAAGAGCGGACGTTGTACTGGCTCTCGAGCCAAGCCACGTCGGGCTGGTTCTCGCCACTTTGGGCTTTTGTGTCGGCCATATGGCAGTGCAAAAATGTGTGTTTGGGTTGTTGGGCAGAATAAATTCGTGACACAACATACCGTAAAGGGATCAAAAAGTCCAATTTTCACGCCAATTTCGCAGTCGATTAAACTCAATGGCAATAATTTTGTGCTTACAATGAAAAGTTCAGCGTTTCAGTCGAGTGCTCGCCCAACACGCAAGCGCAGCAAAGGCCACCACGGTGACAGCCATAGGAAGTGCGGTGTCGTCGTGCACCACCGAAACTGCCCAGCTGGCCAACCCTCCCAAACCAAATTGCGCGCAGCCATACAGGGCCGAGGCCGCTCCTGCATTTTTTGGATGTTTGCCCAATAATTGTGCTGTGGTGTTGGGGGCAACAAACCCCAGTGAACCCACACACAGTAAAAAGCCAGCCACCATCAGACCCAGATTCCAGCTGGCCGTGCCGGCACTCCAGGCGCTGACCAACACCATGAGGGCACCCAGCAACCCCAAGGCGGAGCCTGTTTTTACAAGTGGCGTAGTGCCCGTGCGTTTCACCAATCGCGTGGATGCATAGCCAAAACCAATCAGGGTCAATATGTTCGAGCCAAACAGCACCGCGTATGTTTTTTCACTCAAACCAAAAAACTCGATGTACACAAATGGCGTGCCCGTGATGTAGGCAAACATCGCAGCAAAGTGCGCGCCTCCCGCAATAATCAGCAGTCGGGCATCGCGCTGCTCCCATACGGTTCGATACCCCCTGAATGCATGGCCCAAAGAACTCTGGCTTCTAACCTTGCTCAGGGTTTCCGGCAGCAATGCATAAGCAGCCACGGTGCAGAGGGCCCCAAACAGCGCCAATGCGAGGAATTCATAGCGCCAGGAACCCAGTTCCAGAATGTAGGCCCCGAGAAGTGGCGCAATCATGGGGGCAATCGAAGTAACCATGGCAATCATGGCCATGACCCGGGCGGAATCGGTTTCGCCGAACAGGTCGCGAATCACGGCACGTGAAATAACCGCTGCAGCGCCGCCGCCAAAAGCCTGAATCAGTCTGAACACCAGTAGTTGTTCAATGCTCTGGGCCAACATGCAGGCCACGCTTGCAACGACGAACACGCCAGTGCCGGCAAAGATCATTCGCCTGCGGCCAAAACGGTCGGAAAGTGGCCCGTAAAACAGCATGCCCAAGGCAAACCCGGCCAGAAACACAGTCACAGTTTGTTGAACACGCCCAGCCGGTGCCCGCAGTTCTTCGCCAATTGCAGCAAGGCTTGGCAAATACAAATCAATTGCCAAGGGGGCAAATGCGGCCAGAGCAGCCAGCAGGAAAAACATGGGGCGCTTAATCACGAACGGGCTTCCAGTGCGAGGGGATTCGGCATTGTACGCGTTGTGCAGTGCTTCATTGAGCAAACTAATTTGACAGACGGCACGCACCTAATTATGGTCATATCCATGCCATGGCTGTTTGTTTTCAGTTGCTTTCGTGGGGTGCTGCATGGAATTCACGTCGCTTGATCTTGCCCGAATCCAGTTCGCGGCCAATATTACTTTCCATATTTTGTTTCCAACCATCACCATCGGCCTGGGCTGGGTGATGTTTTACCTGCGTTTGCAGCATGTGCGCACCGGCAAAACCGAGTGGGAGCAGGCCCATTATTTCTGGACGAAAATTTTTGCGCTGACCTTCGCCATGGGCGTTGTGTCGGGTATCACCATGAGCTTCCAGTTCGGCACCAACTGGCCCGGCTTCATGGAAAAAACCGGAAACATTTCCGGTCCCCTCCTGGGTTATGAGGTGCTGACTGCGTTCTTTCTGGAAGCCACTTTTTTGGGTGTGATGTTGTTTGGCAAACAGCGGGTGTCGCCCAAGGTACATTTGTTGGCTACATTTTTGGTGGCTTTTGGTACCACGCTTTCGGCTTTCTGGATTTTGGTGCTGAACAGCTGGATGCAAACCCCACAGGGCTTTGAAATTATTGATGGTCAAATGCACGCCACCAATTGGCTGGAAATTATCTGGAATCCATCTTTTCCTTATCGCTTTACACACATGTTGCTGGCCAGCGGTTTGACTGTGTTCTTCGTGATTGCGGGCGGTAGCGCCCTTCAAATTTTGCGTAAGCGCGAAAAGCCGTTTACGCGTCACATGCTGAAATTGGGGGTTTATGGCGCAGCGGTGCTGATTCCCATCCAGATTTTTGTAGGTGATTTGCACGGTTTGAATACGCTGAAGCACCAGCCTGCCAAAGTGGCGGCCATGGAAGGCGTGTGGGAAACCGAGAGGGGTGCTCCATTGCTGTTGTTCGCCATTCCTGACAGCGAAGCGCGCACCAATCATTTTGAAATCGGTATTCCCAAAATGGCCAGTTTCATTTTGACGCACGACTTCAATGGCGAGATCAAAGGGTTGAACGATTTCCTGAACACCCACCCTCCAGTGGGGCCCGTGTTTTATTCCTTTCGGGTCATGGTGGGCATGGGTGTGTTGATGTTGCTGGTTTCCTGGGCCTCGGTTTGGGCTTTCCGGAAAACTGGCCCGGTACTTGAAAACAAAACCCATCGACTTCTTCTGACCGCTTTGATGTTCATGATGTTCTCGGGTTGGGTGGCCACAGTGGCTGGTTGGTGGGTCACCGAGATTGGTCGGCAACCGTATGTGGTGTACGGCGTCTTGGGCACCGCTGACGTGGTGGCTCAGCATCCACCCCAGTTGTTGGCTTTTACGGTGTTGTTGTACATGGCCATGTACATCGGTTTGATCATCTCTTATGTGTGGGTGCTGCGGTACATGCTGTTGGGCGGTATTGGTTCATCCAAGAAAGTAAATTGGGGCGGGGTTCCACCCGCCACTACGCCTGCAGACAAACTTCGCCGTGAACAATAAAAGGGGAACTGCGCGATGACTTTCAACGAGTTTTTACCGCTGTTGTTCATGGGCGTAATGGGTTTGTCCCTTTTGATTTACGTGGTGCTGGATGGTTACGACTTGGGCGTTGGCCTGTTGTTGCCCCATGCTACAGACGATGAAAAAGACACCATGATCAATTCAATCGGCCCGTTCTGGGATGCAAATGAAACCTGGTTGGTGCTGGGTGTGGGCGTGTTGCTGGTTGCGTTTCCAAAAGCCCACGGTGTGGTACTCACGGCCTTGTACCTGCCAGTCACTTTCATGTTGCTGGGCTTGGTGCTACGCGGTGTGGCTTTTGACTTCCGCGTGAAAGTGGATGTGGCCTACAAGCCGCTGTGGAACCGGATTTTTTTCATTGGCTCATTGGTTACCTCCGTTTCTCAAGGCTGGATGCTGGGCAGTTACATCACGGGTTTTTCTAACCATTGGTCGCAACTGGTGTTCAACTTGGGTGTCGCCATCACCTTGCCTTTTGCTTACACCTTGTTGGCCAGTGGTTGGTTGATCATGAAAACTGAAGGCGATTTGATCGAGAAGTCTCGCCGATGGGGGCGAATCAGTTTTTGGCCCATGTTGGCCTCCATCGCCTTTATTTCAGCCATGACACCGTTGGTTGTTCCTGAAATTTTTGACAAGTGGTTCAGCTTTCCCAACATTGTTGCCTTGGCACCCATTCCAATCGCGTCGGTGTTGTGCCTGTGGGGCATTCACCATGTGTTGAGCAGTCAACGTTTGATGGACGCTGGCTACGGCTGGATGGTGTTTGCCCTCACTGCAGGGGTAATGACCCTGGCCTTCATGGGCCTGGCCTACAGCCAGTACCCGTACGTGGTCTTGAATCAGTTGACTGTGTGGGAGGCGGCTTCATCCCCCGAAGCATTGAAGATTATTCTGGTGGGTGTGGTGATCACTTTGCCAACCATCCTCGGGTACACTGCGTTTTCTTACAAAGTGTTCTGGGGCAAGGCCAAAGAACTGTCTTATCAGTAAAACACACCGAAGGAATTTGTTGAAATGAGCATCAGGCAACTGAGCAATGAGGTCGCAGTGTGCGGCCAAATCAGTCCGGAAGATTTGGAAGCAATTGCCGAACTGGGTTTTAAAACCATAGTGAATAATCGGCCCGACCATGAAGTGGGTGCCCAACTGGCCCACTCAGTAATTGAAGCCAAGGCGAAAAGCCTGGGCCTGGCCATTCACTATTTGCCGATGGAAGTGGGGCAACCCCCCTCAGAAGTGTTGCTTGAGGATTTCAAGCGAATTCTGGACGCAGCAGAAAAACCGGTGTTGGCGTATTGCCGCAGCGGCAACCGTTCTGGCCAAATTTACATGGGAGCCTGCGCACTGAAGTGAGCGGGCCTCTCGCGCTAGTGGTCTTTCCGATTGTCGGGTAGTTGCGCGGGCATGGCCATGGCCAGCTCGCGAATCATGCGCACGGTGTCAATATCGGCGGCGCGGTAAGCCTGTTTTCGAATTTCGTCGACATCGTGCGATGAAACCTCGGAGCCGCCTGCCGAGCTTGGTACATCGCTGACCTGGTATTGAAACCGCAACCACAGTTCACCTGACTCCGGTTCTTCAATTGAAATGGTCAATGTGCTGTCGCCACAAAACTGATTCGCTACAATGCGTGTCTCGGTGCGATCTTCTTCAATCAGCTCGATGGTGTCTTCAATTTGAAAGGGGCCATAATTCAGTACCCGGGCGAGCGTGGTGATATTGCCTTCCTGACTGGTTTGCATCACTTGCGCATCTTCAAGACCAAGTACGAAGCGTGTAGGTTTCCACGCGCGTGCAACCAAGCCAAACCAGAGTTGTTGCCGTGTTAACCAGTCAATGCCAGGCAAGCTCGGGTCGTTGATCTGCACCAAATGTTCAAATTTCATGAAGGGGGTCCTGTGATACACAGACAAGGTACTACAAAACGTTACTCCGATTCCACAAGCTTCAACGGGGTGGTTTATTTGGTTGAGGTGCCTTCCATAGAGGAAGGCGACATTCAGGCCCAAACCCGGGACCTGTTGAGCTGTCTTGAACGCACCATGGCTGGCGCAGGCACAGACAAAAGCCGTTTGTTGCTGGTTCAGGTTTACTTGACCAATATGGCCCGCGATTACGAGGGGTTCAACTCGGTTTGGGACGCTTGGTTGCCCGAGGGCGCTGCACCTTCACGCGCGTGTGTGGAAGTCAAAGGACTGGCCAAGCCAGGCTGGAAAGTGGAGCTCGTGGTGACGGCAGCGGTGAATCCGGATTTACTGGCTTAACAAACGCAGGCGTTGTTGAAGTACTCGCAAGTTGGTTTTTAAGTGCTCGATTGACTTTGCTGCGGGTAGCTGGTTTTGAGTCAACTGGTTTTCCAGTTGCTGAATAAAGTCAGCAAACGCAAGCTCCCCCACCAATTTGCAATGCCCTTTCAGCGTGTGCAGCGCTCGTTTGGCCTCAGGAAAGTTTTCGGCCAAAAGCTGTTTTTCGGTGTCATCTGCAAGTTGCGGAATTTCAGCCGCAATCATGTCTATGGTTGTTTTCAGCAATTCTTTGTCATGGTCAAAGTTTTGCATCGGAATTGGCGACACATTGAATTTCAGGCGTGCAAGCACGGCTTCAATGTCGCTGCGCTTGAATGGTTTTGAAATGTACTCGCGCATGCCTGCGTCCTGGCACATCGATTGAATATCTCCGATCGATTCTGCCGTCAGGCCAACAATTGGCAAGTTGGAGTGACTGGATTCTGCAAGGATTTTACGGCAGGCTTCCAGCCCGCCCATGTTTGGCATTTGAAAGTCCATCAAGACAAGGTCGAATTTTTCTTCGTCTACCGCCTGCACCGCTTGGATACCGTCAGCGACAAGTTTGAAAGAGATCCCGAGTTGGGTTAGCACATGGGCAATGAAGGTTTGATTGACCATGTTGTCCTCTGCAACCAGTACTCGAATACCTTTTGAGGCGGTGCCGAAGGGTTCACCGGTTGAGTCGGAATATTCAGTATTCATAAAGATTGTCTCGAGTTTTGTTCTATTATTTGCCAACCCGCTACCCAAGCGGAACAGGGGTTGCCACAGGACTTTGTAAATATTAATGCTTAATCGGGATTGAGCCATGCAAATACAGTCACACACGCCAGGAATCGCTGTTTTTGCGCAAAGCGTGGGCGTATTTGATTCAGGCGTGGGTGGTTTGTCGGTTTTGAAGGCGATGTTGAATTACTTGCCAGCAGAGCGCTTTCAATTCGTGGCCGACGAACGTTATTTGCCCTATGGCGACAAGCCGCAGCATGAAATTACAGACCGTGTATTAACCCTGTCCAATTGGCTGCGCAATCAGGAGTGCAAAGCCATGGTCATGGCCTGCAATACTGCCACTGCTGCAGGCGCCAATCAGGCCCGGGCGGCACATGCAAATTGGCCGATTGTGGGAATCGAGCCTGCCGTCAAACCTGCCAGTATGCTGACCAAAACCGGTGTGGTGGGTATTTTGGCAACCACCAACACGGTGGCCAGCGAGCGGTTCAAGGGCTTGGTTGAAAGATTTGATCCTTTGGCGAAGGTGATTGCACACCCGTGCCCTGGGCTGGTTGAACTGATCGAACAATCGCCCATGCCCGAGCCAGCGATTGAGGCCCTGTTAAAGCCTGTGTTGGCCGAGCTGCTTCAAAAAAATGCAGACGTTATTGTGTTGGGCTGCACACACTACCCCTTTGTTGCACACCTCATTTCAAAACTGGCTGGCCCGGACGTAACAGTCATAGAAACTGGTTTGCCGGTGGCCAAACAGTTGAAAACCCGTCTGGAGAGCGAGGGCCTGCTGAATATGGGCGAGGCACATTTACCCATGATTGAGCGAGTGAGTTTTTTCACGACCGGTCAACCCGAGGCTTTCAAGACAAAATTGGTGAATTTGTTGGGCACCGATTGGCTTCAGGTCAAGGTGCAGCAACTGGACATCTAGATTGCGCTTTTAGCCTGCTGCGAGCATCTGCGCCACTTGCACAAATTGCTCAGGCGCAATTTCCTCGGCACGTGCGGTGAGTGCTATGCCTGCGGCGCTTGCGATATGTTCGGGCACCACATTGGCCCAAGTGTTGCGCAACATTTTGCGGCGTTGTGAAAACGCAGTGCTGACCACTCGGCTAAAAATTTCACCCGGAATTGCAGCGCGTTCCTGGGCCTGTTTTGGCACCATTCGAACAATCGCGGACATGACGCGGGGTGGTGGGTCGAAGCACTCGGGCGGCACATCGAACAAATGGTCCATGTCGTAGTAGGCTTGCAGCATCACCGATAACCTGCCGTAGTCGCTGGTTTTTGGGGCCGCTACCATGCGGTCAATGACTTCTTTTTGCAGCATGAAGTGCTGGTCGATCACCTGGTCTGCCACTTCAAGTAAAGCAAATAAAATGGGTGAGGAGATGTTGTAAGGCAAATTGCCCACCACGCGAAAAGGCGCAGGAAGTTGCCTGAAGTCAAATTTCAGCACGTCCACTTCGTGAACGGTGAGTTTGTCCTTCCAGTTCCCGGTGCGAAGCTTTTCCGCCAGGTCCCGGTCAATTTCGATCACCTGCAGGTGATTCACTGCCTTAAGCAGCCAAAATGTGAGTGCGCCCAAGCCTGGACCAATTTCAACCAGCGTGTCGTCTGCACGGGGTCGCATCTCGCCGATCAGGTTTGACAGCACACTTTGATCGGTTAAAAAGTGTTGGCCAAATCGTTTTTTAGCTTGGTGTTTCATTGCGCGTTCCTGCGGCAAAGGTCCATGTGGTGCGCGCATTCTATCGCTTCATTCAGGCTGCCCGCATCCATGTTGCGGGTCCCAGCCAGGTCAAGTGCGGTGCCATGGTCAACTGAGGTTCGCACAATGGGCAAACCCAGTGAGACATTCACGCCTTGCCCAAAACTGGCATGCTTCAGTACGGGCAAGCCCTGGTCGTGAAACATGGCCAAAACTGCATCGCTGTTTTGCAGGTATTTGGGCTGAAACAGGGTGTCGGCAGGGAAGGGGCCTTGCACATCGTGCCCCCTGGCCTGCAGAGCTTTGATGGTTGGCGTGATGGTGTCAATTTCCTCACGTCCGAGGTCGCCTGATTCGCCGGCGTGTGGATTCAGCCCTGTCACCAGAATTCTCGGTTTCGGCAAACTCCAGTACAGGCTTAAATCGTGCAGCATGATTTCAAGCGTACGGGTGAGGCTGCTCCGGGTAATTGCTTCAGGCACCTTGGCCAGTGGAATGTGGGTAGTGGCCAGTGCGACCTTCATTTGACCACCTATCAGCATCATGACGACATCGCCTGGCCCGCAGCGCTCAGCCAGGTACTCGGTGTGCCCCATGAAACCTGGCCAGTGCGGGCTGATTGCTGATTTTTGAATGGGTGCTGTCACCATGGCCGCTGCAGTTCCATTTTGGCATGCATCGCAGGCCATGTTGAGCAGACCCAGCACGTAGGGTGCGTTGGCCGGGTTGGGTTGACCGGTGATGCAGGGTGTTGAAAGCGGGTGGTCAAGCAGAAAGTAGCCGGGGGCTTCAGGTTCGCCGGTGGCAATATCCCGCAACGAGTTGATGCGTTGCCATTTGGGTTCTATGTCCGCATTTTCTGCGCGGGTTTCGAGCAAATCAGCATCACCAAGAATGACCAGCGAACGATTCAGTCGCTTGGCTTGGCTGGTTTCGGCCAATAAAGCACACAGTTCTGGCCCGATCCCGGCGGGTTCACCGCTGGTGATCAGGATCGGGAGATTTGTGGCCGTGCTCATGCCCTGTGCATCAAAGGCGAATTTCAATGAAGGTGGCGTCGCGCAGTTGGCGCAACCATTCTTGATAGCTTTCCTCGGATTTGTTGGCGCGAATAGCCTGACGTGCAGCCTGGCGCTGGCGCTCTTCAGAGGCCGCCTGTTGGCGACGTTCTACCACTTGAATAATGTGGAAACCAAAGCGGCTTTGAAACACCGGGCTTACACCCCCGATGCCAAGCTGATTCATCTCTCGTTCAAATTCTGGCACTGTGTCGCCCGGGTACAACCAGCCCAAATCGCCGCCCTTTGAAGCAGAACCGTCTTGCGAGTATCGCTTGGCCAACGTATCAAAGGTCGCCGCGCCACCTTGCAGTTGTTCCAGTGCAAAATTTAGCCGGCGTCGGGCTTCCGCTTCGGTAATGTCAGGGCCTGGGCGGATCAGGATGTGTCGCGCCCGGGTTTGAGTCACTGGTGTGCTATCCAGCGCGGCGCCACTCTCACGACGCTCGAGTACTTTCAACACGTGAAATCCGTTGGGGCTGCGAATGGTTTGCACTGCATTCAATTGCGCCTTGGACAGGAATTCGCTAAACAGGGTGGGCACGGCATCAAAACCGGACCAACCCATTTGCCCTGTGCCGTCAATCGCCAGCTCGGGATTGGTTTGCACAATGGCTTCCACTGTTTTTCCGTCTTTCAGGGCCTTTTCAATTGCTTCAACCTTGCCTCTAGCCTGGTTGAGCGTTGCACCGCTGGCATCACTGGGGGCTTTGACCAACAACTGCACCCAGTTCACTTCAGGTTGGTTGGGGGCCGCGCCACCCTTGGTTCGGGCAGCCAGGTAATTCTGAATTTCTGCATCTGACACTTGAATTCGGGCTTCTACCTCTCGCTCGCGCAGGCGTCCCAAGGTAATTTCGCTGCGTACCTCTTCACGAAAGCGGGCGGGCGAAACTCCTTCTTCTTGAAGCCGTGCCAAAAAGTCTTCCAGAGACAAACCGTTTTGGTCCGCAACACGAGCCATGGCAGCCTCAATTTGAGCTTCCTCAATCCGAATACCCACTTCTTCTGCTTTCTGAAGTTGCGCCCGGTCCATCACCATGCGGTCAAGCACCTGTTTGCGCAATTCGATCCGATCGGGCAAGGGCGCGCCGCGGCGACTCATTTGGCGTTCAATCAGGGCCACCTGCCTGTTCAACTCGCTGCGGGTAATGATGTCGGTGTTCACCACCGCAACAATGCCATCGATTGCTGCTGCGCCGGAACCGTTGCTGGCCCCGAGTTCGGAACTCAGCTTACCCGCTGGCAAATTGGAGGTTGGTGCTTTGACACCCTGCGCCTGCGCATGGCTCATGGCCGCCAAGGCGGAGATCGCGAATAACCAGTGTTGAATGTGCTTCATGTTCATAACTTATTGGGTGCTTAGTGAGTACTTAGTGGGTACTTAATGGGTGCTCATTGGATCGATTGTGCGGAAGAGAAAGGCGTGTACCCTGGCACCTTTCTGGACAACAGGTCGGCCGGGTTGGACCCCAAACGACCCAATCCATTGAGTTCAAGTTGAACAAACAGCGATGTGGTCTCCAGCTGTGGTGCAGTCGCAAATCTTTGTGCAATCACACGCACTGCCCAGCAACCCTCGCCATACTCAAGGCCTGCCACACCTTCAATCAAACGATTGTCCAGCATTGAATAGTTTAAACGACCCACGCCACTCCAGCGGTCAGAGATGGGCCATTGGCCTGAAATGTCGAACTGGTCAATCTGCGCGCGGGTGTAGCGATACCCCAAATTCAGTTGTTTGCCCAGCGAAGGCGCATAGCTGACAGTGACATTGCCGCGTTCATGCCGCCCGCTTTCTGCATTCAGTTGCGTTGTGGCGTCCAGGAATACTGACTGGCTGATACGGCCGCGCGCATTGGCAAAGAAGTCAGAATCGCTGGTGGTTGGCGCCTCGAAACCTTGCAAAATAACCCGGGGTGTACTCAAGTTCAGGCGTTGTCCGCCGGTTACGCTAAACAACTCCTCGCTGGTGGCCTCGTCGTAGAAACGGCTGGTCACCGCCAGTGTCAGCTGGTTCGCATCACCCACACGGTCAAGTCCGGAATATCTGTTTTCGGCGAAAATCCGGGTCAGGCTTTGGTCGGTAACCGAGGTGTCGAAAATAGGCTGATCGGATTGGTCTTTGAACGGCGTGTAAAGGTAGAAAATTCGCGGTTCAAGGGTTTGGTTTACATTGCGACCGAAAAAGCTTGTTTTGCGGTCGAAGTAAACCGTACTGTCGAGTGAAACAGTTGGGATCACGCTACCAGGCGCTGCAGGCGAGCCGGGTGTTTGACCTTGTAAATCGTAGTTGGTGGCCTGCACTGAAATAGCGGGCGTGAACGAGAATTCAGACCGCTGGATGGGCATGAAAACCCGGGCGCGTGTGACACCCCGTGAGCCTTCAACCCGTGCGGGTGCGGACGATGGGCGGGCAAAGTCGGTGTATTGCCCGCTCACTGACACAAACGCATTGGCTTCACCGATGCGGGTTGGGCTCAGCTCAAGCGTCGCTTCAGGCAAGCGGTCATAGGGCTCCGCGATGACGTCGTTGAACAGCTGCAAGGTTTGGTGAGCCACGGTGCGCACATTGGCGCTCCAGTTTTTCTGGCGGTACGAGAAGAAACCTTCTTGCACCAGAATACGTTGAGAGGCCACAGCCTGCGTACGTGAGAAGTCGACAAAGTAGTTGTCATCCGACACCTGGTTGAAATTGACCCCTGCGTAGAAGGGGCCTTTCTCGTACTTGTGCAGCAAAGACAAAGCCGTGCGGTCGGTGCCGGTTTTCTCGTCATCCGGCAGGTAATCGTATTTCAGCTCGCCTTCGTTGTTGGGCGTCAGGTACCGTGTTTGGGTTCCCAATTGGTAACCCCGGCCCGAAATGATTTTCGGGTACAGGGTCATGTCTTTGTCTGGGGCAATATTCAGGTAGTACGGAACTGTAATTTCAAGCCCGCTGTTGGACACGGTACCAAACGAGGGGGGCAGGAATCCGCTTTTGCGCCTGTCAGTGGTGGGAAATGAAAAGTAAGGAGCACCCAATATTGGCACATCCTGAAATACAACCTTCGCCCCACGGGCACGACCCACTTCGGCCGCTTGGTCAATTTCCAGCGAATCAGCGGTAATGTACCAATCACCTTGATCTGCAGCACCAGGATTTGGCACTTCACACACGGTGTAGTTCGGGTTTTCAAGCGTCAGGGTTGAAATGCCGTCGTACTGCATTTTGTCAGCCCGGCCTTTGCCGTTGATTTCCTTCAATTCGAAGGTAGGCTTGGTCATTTCACTTTCGCCGGTACCCAGTTTGACCGAGCCCTCCGGGGCTTTCAGCACCATGCCCTCTTGTTCAATCACCAGGTTGCCTTTGGCTGTGGCACGGTCGGTAATGGGCGAATAGTTGATTGAGTCGCTGAACAGTTTTAGTTTGTTGCGCCGAACTTCAACATTGCCTTCCAGAAAAGTTTCCTCGGCGCTGTTGCCGTACAGACGATCCGCAGAAATGTAAGTGGCCTCGTCCTCGGGTATCGGGTTGCGCACTCCGAGCAGTCCGCCATCAATTTTAAGGCGGGTGGGGGATTCGGCCTTGGGCGGTGTTGTGTTCGTGGTTTGGGCAAGCGCAGGTGCGCCAAAACAGAACAAAGCAAATGCGATGGCTGTGGGGCGGGTGGGCACTGAGTGCACTTGCAGTAATTTTTTGCTTTTCTTCAAGCTGGGTATGTACTCAAATAGGTGACGGATCGATCAAGCGCCATAGGATCCTACTATTATAGGCAACTAACTACAAATTAAAGAGATTGGACGGTTTGATGAGCGCCTTGCGTCAAGAAATGTTGAAAAAATGGCTGGCAGGCCTTCCTGAGTTCGAACTTGACCTGCAAACCTTGCAGGCTGCCTCCAGCGATGCCAGTTTTCGTCGGTATTTTCGGGTTGGCGAAGCCAATAACGTGCGAACCCTGATTGTGATGGACGCGCCACCTGACAAAGAAGATGTTCGCCCTTTCGTGCATGTGGCAGGTTTGCTGCGAGAGGGTGGTTCCAGAGCACCCCAAGTATTGGCGCAAAATCCGGAGGAAGGCTTTTTGTTGCTGGAAGATTTCGGCAACATCACCATGCTGCAGGGTCTGAATGCCCAACCCGACCAGAAAGATGCCTTCTACATGCAAGCACTGCATGGCCTGGTACACCTGCAAGCCAATACCCGCGCCGAAGGCATACCTGCTTACGGTGCCGACAAATTGTTGCAGGAAATGAATTTGTTCGATGAATGGTATGTGGGTAAGCACTACGGTGCCGAGCTGACCGACCAGGAGCGCAACTGGCTTGAAAGCATCAAAGGCATGCTGATTCAAAGCGCACTCGCTGAGCCCCAACTGTTTGTTCACCGCGATTACCACAGCCGCAACTTGATGTTGACAAGCCAGGTGGGCGAACCGCCACAGTTCGGTATTCTCGATTTTCAGGACGCGGTAAAGGGCCCCTTGAGCTACGACCTGGTCAGTATTTTGCGTGATGCCTACATTGAATGGCCCGAGGCACAAACCCTGGACTGGACTGTGCGTTACTGGGAGGCGGCCCGCAAGGCTGGTTTGCCCATTTGCGAAGACCCCGGCGAGTTTTATCGCCAGTTCGATTTCATGGGTTTGCAGCGGCACTTGAAAATTCTTGGGATTTTTGCACGCCTGAATTACCGGGATGGCAAAGCCCAGTATTTGAACGATTTACCGATGGTGTTGCGTTATGTGCGCTTGGTCGCTGGCCGGTACATCGCATTCAAGCCCCTGCTGCTGTTGCTGGATCGACTTGAAAACAAGGCAGTGAAAGTGGGGTACACGTTTTAAATGAAGGCGATGATACTGGCGGCAGGGCGTGGCGAGCGCATGCGGCCTTTGACCGACCACTGCCCCAAGCCCCTGTTGCCTGCCGGGGGCAAACCTTTGTTGCAATGGCACATCGAGGCTTTGGCGGCAGTGGGTGTCACCAGCATTGTGATTAACCATGCACATTTGGGCCACCAAATTGAAAGCCACTTTGGCGATGGTTCGGCTTTTGGGGTGCAGCTTAATTACTCAGCCGAGGCTACGGCGCTGGAAACTGCAGGCGGTATTCGCAAGGCATTGCCCATTTTGGGAGAGGACCCATTTTTGGTCATTAACGGCGATGTGGCCTGCGACTGGCCGGTGGCAAAGGCGTTGAGCATTGCCGACGAATGGCAAGCTGGCCAATTGGCCCACTTGGTGATGGTGCCCAACCCAATGCACAACCCGACAGGTGATTTCGCATTGCAGGGCAGCACAGTCAAACAGCCTGAGCCGGGCGATACCACATTCACATTTTCCGGGATTGGTGTGTATCACCCGAGTTTATTCAGCAAGCTCAAGGTTGACGAGGTCGCAAAACTCGCACCCTTGTTGCGCCAAGCCATGGCTGCAGGCAAAGTACAAGGTGAGTTGTTCAACGGTTTCTGGATGGACATCGGAACACCAGAACGGCTTGAAGAACTCAACCAACGATTGAATTCAGCAAGGAAGCATTAGCATGAGCAGGTACCCTACCCACAATCCCCTCATTTACGCCAAGCGCCGAGAGCAACTGGCACGCCGTTTGAAGAAGATGGGCGGTGGTGTTGCGCTGGTGCAATCCGGCATGGAAGTGATGCGAAATCGCGATGCCGATTATGCTTTCCGTTCCGACAGTTATTTTTATTACCTCACCGGCTTTCCTGAGCCGGAGGCCTGTTTGGCCTTGGTGGTGCCACCCAGTGGCGATTCCCGAGCTGTGCTGTTTTGCAGGGATAAAAACGAAGAGCGCGAAATTTGGGAGGGTTTTCGTTTTGGCCCCAAGGCAGCACAGTCTGCATTCGGCATGCATGAGGCCTATAGCATTGAAGACCTTGAAGAACACTTGATTTACACACTGGCGAATCAGCCCGCGGTGTTTTTGCGCTTGGGTGAAGATGAAAGTCTCGAAGCCGCTGTTGCTGACGTGTTGAAAACCCTTCGCGGCAAAGCCCGCATGGGAATTTCTGCGCCCCATGCGGTGCTTGATCTAAGTCACTCACTCGATGAAATGCGTTTGATCAAAGACAAAACAGAAATCGAGATCATGCGCCGCGCCGCCGATATTTCGGCCCATGCACACATTGCCGCCATGCAGGTGTGTCAGCCGGGCAAATTTGAATTTGAGGTAGAAGCGGAGTTGCTGTATCAGTTCCGCAAAAACGGTTCTGAAGCACCTGCATACGGTTCAATCGTAGCTTCGGGTGCAAATGCCTGTGTGCTGCATTACCGGGCCAACGACGCCAAAATGCGCGACGGCGATTTGTTGCTGATTGACGCTGGTTGCGAGCTGGATTGCTATGCATCTGACATCACCCGAACGTTTCCAGTCAATGGCCAGTTCAGCAAGGCCCAGCAGGCCGTGTATGAAGTGGTTTTGAACGCGCAGTATGCCGCAATTGATGCCACCAAACCTGGTGCCCGTTTCAATGACCCGCACGACGCCGCAGTCAAGGTACTTGCCCAAGGTTTGATCGATTTAAAGCTGTTGAAAATGGGTTTGAATGAAGCCCTTGAAAGTGGCGCTTACAAGCGCTTTTACATGCACCGCACCAGCCATTGGTTGGGCATGGATGTTCACGATTGCGGCAGTTACCGCGACCCCGCTGCCAAACCCGAAGACGGTGTTGCGCCCCACACCAGCCGCAAGCTGGAGGCGGGCATGGTGCTGACCATTGAGCCGGGTTTGTACATTCGCCCAGGCAAAGGTGTGCCCAAGCAGTTTGAAAACATCGGTATTCGCATTGAGGACGATGCATTGGTAACCCAGAAAGGTTGCGATATTTACACCGCCGATGCGCCCAAAACAGTGAGTGAAATTCACGCCACAATGAAAGCCCACAAAAAAACAAGCAGCAAGGCGGCCTGACCATCCCATGACTTCGCACACCGATTTTGATGTGGCCATTGTTGGCGCAGGCCCTGTGGGCCTGGCTTTTGCCGGTTGGCTTGCCAACACCTGGGGTGACCGCGCCGATCGCATTGCCATTTTTGATGCCAAGCCTTTGGAGGCTTCCTCCCGCGACCCGCGAATTCTGGCTTTGTCCGATGCCACGCGCTTGCGCTTGGCCAGTTTGGGTTTCCCGACCGATGCCACGCCGATCCACCACATTCACGTGTCGGAGCAATCGCGTTTCGGCCAGGTACGAATGAAGGCGGATGAACTGGGTTTGCGGGCCTTGGGTTGGACGGTTCGTTATGGGGACCTCGTGAACTGTTTGTCGACCTCACTTGAACGCAGAGGGGTAAAAATTTTCCGCCCTGCCGCTGTGAAGTATGCGCACCGAAGCGCAGTCGATTCTCTTGAAGTGCTTGAGCTTGATGATGGCACCGAATACACCGTGAACCTTCGTGTGGATGCCGAGGGTGGCTTGTACGGGGAGGCTGGCGAGCGCGACCAGGTCGTGGATTACGACCAGTGGGCCTTGGTTAGCGAAGTGACTTTACAAGTGGAGCCTGGGTTGCTGGAAGGCGGGAGTACCCTGGCCTTCGAGCGCTTCACCTCAGAAGGGCCTCTGGCTTTGTTACCCATTTCAATAGACCAACAGCAATACTCTTTGGTGTGGTGCGCCCCGCTGGCTCAGGTTCAACGGCGCTTGGCATGCAGCGATGCCGAGTTTTCCGCCGAATTGCGACAGCAGTTTGGGCGCCGTGTATCCATCAAACACATCGGTCCCCGGAAAAGTTTTCCCTTGGGCATGAACTGGCGCGACAAGCTGGTGCAAGGGCGTCGCGTGGCCATTGGCAACGCCGCCCAGATTCTGCACCCAGTGGCCGGGCAAGGGTTGAATCTGGGGTTGCGGGATGCCGTGCAGCTTTGCCGAAGTGTTGACCCGGCGACTGTTGCGGATGAGCATCGCTTAAGCGCCGCCCTGAACGAATTTGAGAAGTCGAGAGTGGCTGATCGGCAGGTGGTGGTTAAAATGACAGACTGGATGGTGAAGGGTTTTTCCAATCACAATCCCTTGCTGGGTGCGGGCCGACAAATGGCCTTGAACGTGATGGAATTCACGCCGCCTCTTCGCAAGCAGTTTGCTGAATTAATGCTGTTCGGCTTGGCTGTTTAATCTGGAGCGTTTTTACCCATGTGGTCTGCCGAATTGTTGCGCGCCCGTTTTGCCATGGCCGATTTGCCTTGGCAGCCTGAGCCGCTCGAAGAACGTTTTTTCAAAGACCGCGACCCCGCTGATGCGGCCGTGCTGGTGCCCTTGGTTCAGCGGCAAGACGACCTTTACGTGTTGCTCACTTTGCGCACCGCTCACCTGAATGACCACGCCGGTCAAATCAGTTTTCCGGGTGGTCGCTGCGAACCTGAAGATGGTGGTCCGATCGAAACAGCCCTGCGGGAAACTGTTGAAGAAACGGGGCTGGCACGGGAATTCATCGAGGTACTGGGTACCATGCCGGTGTACCAGACAGCCACCAACTTCATGGTGACACCTGTGGTGGCGCTGGTGCGACCTGGGTTTACGCTGCATCCCGATGCCTTTGAAGTGGAAGAAGTGTTCGAAGTGCCACTTTCATTTTTGATGAATGTGGAAAATCACCAGCAACGCAGCTTGCACACACCCATAGGCGAGCGCACCTTTTACGCCATGCCCTACAACTCACCGGAGAACGGAAAAAATTATTTCATCTGGGGGGCCACGGCGGCCATGCTTCGTAACCTTTACCATTTCTTGAGCGCGAAGGCGTAACACATTGTCCTATTTGGCCCTCCTCATTGCTGTGGTGTGCGAAACCTTCTTGCCCGATGGTTTGTTCACCCGTGCGCGTGACTGGGTAGATCGTTTTAACCAGGAACTTGAAATTAATCTGGAAGCACTTGGGGCACCGGGCTACACGCATTTGCAATGGTTGGTGCCAATGCTGATCTGGATATTGGGCGTGTATTTTTTGTACCAAGTACTTTGGACCATTTCACCACTTGCAGCCGGTTTTCTCAGCGTGTTTTTGCTGTTGTATGGTTTGCGTTTTCGGCACTTTGCAGTGGTTTTTACCAATGCCCAGCTGTTTTTGAACCAAGGCGACTTTTTCCGCGCCCGCGAATTGTTGTTGACCTGGATGAAAGAATACGATGGCAGCGAACCCGTTGTTCACCGGCCTGGCGAATTGGTGTTCCATGCCATATATCACGGCACGGAGCGTGCCTTGCGTCAGTACTTCAGCCTGTTTTTCTGGTTTCTGGTATTGCCCGGCCCCATGGGCTTGGTGGTCTACATGATGGCACACTGGAGTGTGATTCGTGAACGCGATGTGTGGCAGGCACAAGCCTTCGCGCATGAACGCCCCACCATGCAAGAGGCGTGGGAAAGCAACAAACTGAAAGCGGCAATCAGCCCTCGTTTTGTGTTGTTTGCCATGGAATGGTTGCCCGCTCGTTTGTTGGCCTTGACGGTGGGTTTGGTCGCGCAGTTGGACGATGCCGCCTTGGCGTGGCGAACCGCAAAAAACCACAGCCGCTTTTCTAACAGGGCACCGCTTACCGCGGTGTTTTTCACGGCGGTGGGTTTGGTGGGGGGTACAGCATTCGATCCCGCATCCAAAGCCGCTTCGGAAGGGCAATTGTTGAGCGAAGAAAACCAGGTGCAAGCTTTGCAGCAGTTTCGTCAGCTCATTTTCAAGTGTGCCGTGGTGTGGTTAGTGACAACGCTGGTGTTTGCCATTCTGGGCTGGTTGCCCAGCAGCATGCTTTAATGTTTTAGTAGCTGTGGCTGGCTTCTTCGAGTTCAGCTTTCAACATTTGGTATAACTCATACCGAGCAGGGCTTAATGTCCCATCTTCCAGTCCGTTTTTCACGGCACAATCGGGCTCACGTTTGTGTTGGCAATTGGCAAAACGGCATTTGTTGCCTTCATCGCGAATATCCGTGAAAGCATTCAGCAAATCCGATTCGCTCAGGTGATGTAAACCAAATGCCTGGAATCCTGGTGAATCAATCAACTCCAGGCCTTGCACTCCAAAATGCATTTGGGTGTGCGTTGTGGTGTGTTTGCCGGCATTCAAAGCCATTGAAATTTCATTGGTGGCTGCCAGTGCGCCGGGAATCAACAGGTTGATCAAGGTTGACTTTCCCATGCCCGATTGCCCGAGGATTAGTGTACGTTTCCCTTCCAGCAAGGGTCGCAACAGCGTTTCAGTTTCGGAAGGTCGTTCAGTCACACTGATGTAGTGTGTGGGCACTTCACCCAAGGTGATTTCAAACAACTCCTGTTCAACGGCCTCCAGTGTTTCAGAATCGCCTTCCAGAATATCTACCTTGTTGAACAATATGGTGAGCGGTACTTCGGCGTGTTTGCAGGCGGTCAGTGTGCGGCCTAAAAGCTCTGGTGAGTATGGTGGGCTGATGGCCAGCATCAGCAGCACGCCATCCAGGTTCGCCGCAAACATTTTGCTTTTCAGTGCGTCCGATCGGTACACCAGGTTTTTGCGGGGCTGGATGTCTTCCACCCAGGCTTGCATGTCGCCGCTGGGCAAAATGATAATTTCATCGCCCACAGCCACTTCCCGGCGTTTGCCTTTGCCGTACACCTGCCAAATTGTTCCGCTGTCATCGCGTGCCAGAAAATGACGTCCATAGCTGGCCACCACCAAGGCATTCAGCAAATCGGGATTGCCCGCATTCTTGCCGTGGTTGCCGGTTTGTTTGCCCTTGTAAGTGGGTCGTACCTTGTTGAGAGATGAGTTAGCCAATGTGTTTCAGCGCATCATCAAGTTTGGCGGCACAGGCCCAGTCGTTGTCGGTAATGCCGCTTGCGCTGTGGGTGTTCCAGCGCACCTTGACCCGGTTGTAGCTAAAAGTGACTTCCGGGTGGTGGTCTTCATCATCGGCCAAATGGGTAATGGCATGCACAGCCAGCTTCACGCCTTCAAAGTTGGCAAAGGCATATTGCCGCCAAAGTGTCAAAGCACGTTCCCCCTTGGCGTCAAATTCAACCGACCAGTATTCAAATTCGTCCAGCTGTGCTTCTATCTCGTCAACGCTCCATGCGTGGCCCTCACCCAAGTGCTGGCAGTGCACATGCAGCCAGTCTGCCAGTGGGCGAGCAGGGTGGGGCGTACTGAGGATGCTCATTGTGCGCCCTGCAAGCTGTTTAAACGGCTGATGCGAATGGATGCGGGCGGGTGGCTGTCGTAAAACGCGGAGTGCAGCGGATCGGGTGTCAAGGTTGAGGCGTTGTCTTGATACAGCTTGACCAAGGCGCTCACCAAATGTTGAGGGGCACTTTGCTGCGCAGCATAGGCATCTGCCTCGAATTCATGTTTGCGGCTGAGCCAAGACATCACCGGGCGAATCGGGAAAGTGAAATAGGGCAACACCATCATGAACAGCACCAGGGCCATGGCTTGCGCACCATTGGCCAGGTCTGGGTTTACGCCCAACTCACTGTAAAACCAAGGCGCATTGGCCAGAAGACCGAGCACATAAAACATGATCAGGCTACCAATACCTGAAAAAGCCAGGTGCTTCACAATGTGTTTTTTCTTGAAATGTCCCAGTTCGTGTGCCAACACCGCTTCAATTTGATCGTCGTTCAAGCGCGAAAGCAGTGTGTCGAAAAATACAATTCGCTTGGCTTTGCCCATGCCGCTGAAATACGCATTGCCATGGCTGGATCGTTTGCTGCCATCCATTACAAACAGGCCGCTGGAATCGAAGCCACAGCGTTGCAGCAAATTCAGAATGCGCTGGCGTGTCGCCCCGTCTTCAAGCGGAGTGAACTTGTTGAAAATCGGTGCAATCACGGTGGGGAACAGCCACATCAACAACAGGCTAAAACCAAACCACAAAGCCCATGCATAAACCCACCATTGCTGGCCAGCTTCACGCATCAGGTAAAGTACTGCGAATACCAGCGGGCCGCCTATCAGTGCGCCAACCAGCAGGCCTTTCAGCCAGTCGCCCATAAAAAGACCTTTCTTCATGCGGTTAAAGCCAAAGCGTTCTTCAAGCACGAACTGTTTGTAGTAGGCCAAGGGCAAATCAAGCACGCTGCCTATAAAACCAACCACAGCAATCAACAACAAGCCAGCCAAAATCCCTTCGGCAGTGGTGCTTGTGAAACTTTGAATCCACTCCAGGCCACCGAGCAGGGTGAAACCCATCAGGATGCTGGCTTCAAGCAGCACATTGATCATACCCAAACGGGTTTTGGCGATTGAATAATCTGCCGCCTTCTGGTGGTCTTGCAGGCTGATTTGCGTCTTGAACTCTGCGGGCACTTGTGCGCGGTTCAGGGCAATATGCCGCACCTGACGACTGGCCAAATAAAGGCGAAGTGCCACACTTAAAACCACAGCCAGAACAAAGACTTCAGTAAAAACCATTTCTTGCTACCACCCTAGATTAATTTGCGCTTCAATGCCTGTGAGACAATACAGGTCTTCTAAGATTCAACCTCAAAGCTCATTCAAATTATGTCACAAGCCGCGCCAAGTTCCACCCCCGTTGAAACCAAGATTCCCCGTGACGACAATCGTCTGGTGTGGGTCGACATGGAAATGACGGGTCTTGACCCTTTCAACGATAAAGTCATAGAAGTGGCCGTAGTGGTGACCGACAGCGAGCTGAATGTGTTGGAAGAGGGGCCAGTGCTGGCTATTCACCAAAGTGATGATATTTTGGCGGGAATGGACGCCTGGAACACCAGTACTCACGGCAAGAGCGGGCTGACCGCGCGCGTGAAAGAATCCGTAATTGACGAAGCTCAGGCGGAAGAATTGCTAATTGAATTTTTGACCAAATACATTGGCCCTGGCAAAAGCCCCATGTGTGGCAACAGCATTTGCCAGGACCGCCGTTTCATGGCCAAGTACATGCCCAAGCTTGAGGCTTATTTTCACTACCGCAATCTGGATGTGAGTACGCTGAAGGAATTGTGCAAACGCTGGAACCCCACCACAGCCAGAAAGTTTGTGAAGAAAACCAAGCACACCGCTTTGGCCGACATACACGAGTCAATCGACGAGCTTCGCTTTTATCGCGAGCATTTTATTGTTGCGCCAGAGGTGAAGGCGAGCCAGGAGAGCCCACAGTCCCCGGCATCGCCTGCGGCATAGTTGGCAAAGTAAGCTCCAAAGCATTGCGCTGGCGCATCACATGGGCCAGCAGCAATGCCAGGCAAATTCCAGCCAACAACAGTCCCCCTGTACTGGCTATCCAGAAGCCTTGCGACTTCAGCGGGTTTTCTTGCCACACCCCAAGCCACATGCCCCCGCCAATACCAACAAACCACAGGCTGACCAGATAAATCAGCATCGGGCGGGCCGACACGCGGTAAGCCCGAAGCGAAAACGAACACAAAGTTTGTACGGCATCAATAAAATGATAGGCGATCACCCACGGCATCAAGCCCAAGGCAACTTCAATGGTTTTTGTGTCTTGGGTGTAGAACGAGATCAATTCCCGGTCGAATAGATACAAGCCTAGGCACACGCAGGCAGCAACCAGCATTGCGGTTTCAATACCTCGCCTCACGATGACGCTTGCGTATCGGCTAAAACCTGCACCAATTTGCTGCGAGGCCAGTACTGTGGTGGCATTGCCCAATGACAAACACACCATGTACGCCATGGCCGCCATATTGGACACAATTTGGTGTCCGCCCAATTGATAAACATCGAAACGCGACACCAGCAACGCAATCACTGTGAATGAGCTGACCTCAATCAAATACGAACCACCGATGGGCAAACCAAGCCGAAGAATTTGACCAAGGCGATGCCAGTCAGGTTTCAAGCTGCGAATGGATTTGAATTCGCTGTAATGTTTGTCGAATAACCAAATGAGGGCCGAAATACTGAGCACCAGCCACATGGTTGCTGCTGTGGCCCAACCAAAACCAGCCGCTCCCAAGGCAGGCAACCCCCACCCGCCGTTCATGAACCAAATGTTCAAGGGAATTTTCAGCAGCAGCATCAGCACTTGCAGGGCCACCACAATTTGTGGGCGTGAAATGGACTGGTTCAGCGCATAAAACACACGAAACACCAAGGCCGCTGGCAAACCCCAGGCAATGCCAAGCAGGTAGCCACGGGTGTCGCTGGCAATGTGAGCAGGGGTATTGGTCAGTTGAAAAATAGGGTCCGGGTTCAGCAGAACGGCCATGCCAATGCAGCTCATGGTCAGTGCCAACCAAACGCCTTGTACCGCATCCTCTCCAACTTTGCGGTGGTCGCCTGCGCCAAAGTGGGCAGAGCAAATGGGAGTCAGGCCAATAATCACCCCCATCAAGCCCACGTACAGGCTGATGTAGATTGAGGATCCCACAGCCATTGCAGCAAGCACATCGGGGCCTGCCTGCCCGGCCATGAGTGTATCGACGAGCCCGTTGCCCATGACCGCCAGTTGCCCCAGCAGGATTGGCAAAGCCTGATTCAGCAGTGCCCTTCGTGGCCGGTTCTGCGCGAATAAAACAATACTACTGGCCATGCCACACCTTTAACGGCTGCTGTTTTCTGTCTGCGGTTCTACCTGTGGGGTTCGTGCGTACAGGAAGAAGAATTCATGCCGGTCCGAGTTTCGGTTGCCGGTCCAGATCAGTTCCCACCGCTCGGATGCCCTGGATTCAAAATCAACCTTGATTTTCAGGCTTTGACGGGTATCGTCTTGCAGCAACAGATACTCACATTCGGTGACCTCTTTGAATTGGCCCCTGCGAATGAAGTCAACTTCAGCATGGTATTGGAGGGTCGCTCGTTGTGCATAGCCAAGGTTGTAGTCGGCAACACACTTTCTGTTTGCAATGGTCTGGTGGTTCAGCACCGATTGGGTGATCGCATCGCCCAGGGCCTTGAAGCTTTTTGCATAATCAATTCTCGGAATCCACAGCGTCATCATCAACAGCCACAGCAAAATAACACCACCGGTGGTCAGCACCATAGGGCGCCAAAGTGCACGGCTTCCTGAGGCTGTGCGCCATACAATCAAGCGGATCCAGGCGATGCTGGCCAGAAATGCCAGTGCCAGCTCAAGACCAATGACATCGGGCACGTAGCCGGGGGACAATTTCTCGAAGTTGGCTGCTATTTTTGCAGGAAAGCCAAAGGTGGCTGCTGTCCAGCCCAGCCAAACCAGCACGGCAGCGAAGGTAAACCAAAGCACTGCAAACCAGTCAATCAGGCTGATCAGGCCACGTTTCATGGTGGACAGTCCAATGGCGGCAAGCACTGAAAGTGGTGCCAGCAATGGGAAATAGTTGGCCTCATCTGCAGGGTTTGTAATTAGCAGCACTAGCACACCAGCGGCAGCCCCTGCCAAAGGAATGCGGATAGAGGGTTCGGTCAGCGCTTTGCGATACCGCCAAATGGTCCAGCAAGCCATGGGTAAAATCGGCCACAAAAACCAGGTCAGGGTTTTCAGGGTGATCACCAGTTTGGCCAAGTCAAAAGACTGGGTGGGGTCAAGTATCAGGAAGCGACGTACATTCCATTCATTCCATGCGTTCCACCACAATTCCCCGTTCTTTTGGCTCATTAGCCAGAAAAACCAGATGGCAAAAGGTACGGCGAACACTGCTGCGGCGCGGGTCATGCGGCGAAGCAGGCCAAATCGTAGCGAACTGTGCGTCATCGAGCTGACGAGCAGCAAGAGCAAAAACGGCAACCAATGTGCCCAGCCTCGTGCAAAAAAAGCGATGGCGATACCAACGCCCAGCATCCAGCCGGCGCCGATTGGTCTGTCGAGCGAGCGTACTGCTCCCAGCAGCATGATTGAAATACCTGCAAGTTCGGCTATTTCGGGCACCTGCATGTGCGAGCGAACCAGGAGGCCCAATGTGCCCAAAAAGCAGAGCACCGAGGCATCTGCCACAGCACGGGCGTAGTCGACCCGAGTGGGCGCTGTGCCAAGGGGGTCTTCGGGTTGGAGTTCCACCCGTTTGGCCAGTCGGTAGGTGGTGTTCCAAATGGCCCAGCCAGCCAAAATCATCCAGAACACATTGCCAAGGCGCATGGCGTCATCAAGCCAGTTGTAGGGCAGGTTGACGGCAAGAGCCAGTTTCCCGAACAGGCCTGCCAGCCAGGCTGACAGTAAGCCACCTTCAACATACAGGCGGTCGCCAATCAACGACATGGCCCATTCTGAAAAAGGCAATTGCGACAGGGTAAAGCTTTGTCCAAAGCCAGCTGCGTCGTCGGGTTTCCAGGGTGTTCGTGCAAAAAGCCCCGGCAAAATGTAGAGCAATATCAAGCCCCACAGAAGCCTGCGCGACAAACGTGTGTTGTTGGCTGCGGTGATGACCATGTTCTTATTGTGTCCGGAAAAACAAAAGGCAGCCAGTTTGCCTGAGCTGCCTTTTTATGATCACTTGCGCGAAAAATTACTTCTTGAAGCGGTCGAAACGACGGCGGAACTTCTCAACGCGACCAGCGGTGTCCACGATTGTGTTCTGCGCGCCCGTGTAGAAAGGGTGAGATTCGGAGCTCACGTCCAGCTTGATCATTGGGTATTCTTTGCCTTCAAATTCGCCATTTTCCCGGCTAGGCGCGGTAGAGCGGCAAATGAATTTGAAGCCGTTGGACATGTCCACGAACAAAACTTCGCGGTAATTGGGGTGAATGCCGTCTTTCATGAGTTTCTCCGTTGCAGCCAACCTGGCGGTTAATTGGTCTCATTGGTGTGAGTGCCAACCGACAAAGCCAAATCACTTGCTGGTTAATTAGGTAACCGCAAATTATAGGGTTACTGATTTGATTGGTCAAGAAAAAACCGCCGGCAGGTTTTTGACCTGACCGGCGGTTTCTTTGCAAGCAGTAATCGCTTGGCAGTTGCAATTACATGCCCATGCCGCCCATACCACCCATTCCGCCCATGCCACCCATGTCAGGTGCTGAAGGCTTGTCATCGGCCGCGTCAGCAACCATGCAATCGGTGGTCAGCATCAATGAAGCAATAGACGCTGCGTTTTGCAAGGCTGTGCGGGTTACCTTGGTTGGATCCAAAACACCCATGTCAACCATGTCGCCGTACTCGCCTGTGGCCGCGTTGTAGCCGTAGTTGCCTTCGCCGCCCATCACGTTGTTGGCCACAACAGATGATTCCTCACCCGCGTTGGTCACGATCATGCGCAGTGGCTCTTCCATGGCGCGCAGTACAATCTTGATACCTGCGTCCTGGTCGGGGTTCAAGCCCTTCAAGCCTTCAATCTTCGCACGAGCGCGCAACAGGGCTACGCCACCGCCTGGCACAATGCCTTCTTCCACGGCAGCGCGTGTTGCGTGCAGGGCGTCTTCTACGCGGGCTTTCTTTTCCTTCATTTCAACTTCGGTTGCAGCACCAACCTTGATCACTGCAACGCCGCCAGCCAACTTGGCCACGCGTTCTTGCAGCTTTTCACGGTCGTAGTCGGAAGAAGATTCTTCGATCTGGCCGCGAATCTGCTTCACGCGTGCTTCGATGTTTGCACCGTCGCCAGCACCGTCGATGATGGTGGTGTTCTCTTTGCCCACTTCAATGCGCTTGGCCTGGCCCAGGTGTTCCAGGGTTACAGTTTCCAGGCTCATGCCGGTTTCTTCAGCGATTACAACGCCGCCAGTCAAAATGGCGATGTCTTCCAGCATGGCTTTGCGGCGATCGCCGAAGCCTGGCGCCTTCACTGCACAAGTTTTCAAGATACCGCGAATGTTGTTCACTACCAAAGTCGCCAAGGCTTCGCCTTCGATGTCTTCAGCAATGATCAACAATGGGCGACCCGCTTTGGCCACTTGTTCCAGTGTGGGCAGCAAATCACGGATGTTGCTGATTTTCTTGTCGTGCAACAGCACGAAGGGGTTGTCCAGTGCAACAACCTGCTTTTCCTGGTTGTTGATGAAGTAGGGGCTCAGGTAACCACGGTCAAACTGCATGCCTTCAACAACATCCAGTTCGTTGTCCAGGCTCTTGCCGTCTTCAACAGTGATTACGCCTTCCTTGCCTACTTTTTCCATGGCTTCAGCGATGATGTTGCCAATGGATTCGTCGCTGTTGGCGGAAATGGAGCCAACCTGTGCAATCGCCTTGGTGGTGGCGCATGGCTTGCTCAATGCACGCAATTCAACGATTGCAGCGCTTACGGCCTTGTCGATACCGCGCTTCAGGTCCATGGGGTTCATGCCTGCGGTCACGAACTTCATGCCTTCTTTCACAATCGCTTGTGCCAGAACTGTGGCGGTGGTTGTACCGTCACCCGCGTTGTCAGAAGTGCGAGAAGCAACTTCTTTCACCATTTGTGCGCCCATGTTTTCGAACTTGTCTTTCAGTTCGATTTCTTTGGCCACGGAAACACCGTCTTTGGTGATGGTGGGGGAGCCGAATGAACGCTCGAGCACCACATTGCGGCCACGTGGGCCCAAGGTCACTTTCACTGCATTGGCCAGAATGTTTACGCCACGCACCATGCGGCTGCGTGCGTCGTCGCCGAAAAATACTTCTTTAGCTGCCATGATTAATCTTCCTCTTGAATTCTTTGTAATTAAGCTTCAATAACGCCCATGATGTCTTCTTCGCGCATTACCAGCACTTCCTTGCCATCCACCTTGATGGCCTGGCCGGCATACTTGCCGAACAATACACGCTGGCCTACCTTTACATCCATGGCGATCAGCTTGCCGCTGTCATCGCGCTTGCCTGGGCCAACTGCAATCACTTCACCTTGATCAGGCTTCTCGGCGGCGGCTTCTGGAATCACGATGCCAGAGGCTGTTGTGCGCTCGCTGTCGAGACGCTTCACGATCACGCGATCATGCAACGGACGAATGTTCATGGATACCACTCCTAAATTTGTCTTTTAAAAAGAATTGCTTAGAGAAACTGACGGATGCATTGTTAGCACTCGACGTCATCGAGTGCTAATAATAGGGGTGGGGGGAAGGTATTTCAAGGGGCGGGGTGAAAAAAAGTTGCCTGCAAGCAGGGTGTCAGTCACTTTTGTTTACACTAGGGGTCGATTCAATCCAGCACCCTAAAGAATGAACAAAGCAAAGTCGGTTTTCATTGTCCTGTTTTTAGTCTTGATCAACCTGAGTCTGTTACACGTGGCCACATTGAGCTGGCACAGTCCCTTAGGCCCTGGCTGGATCGGGGTTTTTGTGTTGGCCCTGCCCAATTTTTACCTGTTTGTATGGATGTTCATGCGCAGGCGTGCCCGAACATCGCGCAATCTTCACTTGCTGATGGCTGCCAACCTGACGGGTATTGCCCTTGTGTTGACTGATCCAGGCATGGAGGCCGACCCATTGCCCTTGATCCTCGGCAATTTGATCTTTTTTGGCAGTATCGCCTACATCTTTTGGTATTCCAATCTGGGTGAACGCAACAATGCCCTGTTGAATGAGGGTGAGAAACTTCCGGTATTCGAACTGAATACCCTGGATGGTGAGTCTTTTTCCAGCGAGCAATTCAAAGGATCAGCATGGTTGCTGATGTTTTACCGCGGCAATTGGTGTCCGCTGTGCATGACGCAAATTGGTGAAGTGGCGGCCCGTTACATTGATCTGGACCGTTTGGGTGTGAAGGTGGCCTTGATCAGTCCGCAGCCAGAGACCAAAACCCGGGAACTTGCTGAGCGATTCAAGGTACCCATGAAGTTTTTTGTGGATGCCGACTTCAAGGCCAGCAAAAAACTAAAGCTGGTACATGAAAACGGCGTGCCGTTCGGCCTGAAGTGGATGGGGCACGGGGAAGATACAGTGCTGCCCACGGTGCTGATCATCAACAAGCATGGGCGAATTGTGTATTCAGACCAAACTTCAAATTACAGGGTTCGACCTGAACCTGAGCAGTTTCTGGAAGTGGCGCGCCAAAAACTGGGTGGCGCAGAAGCCTGATTACCTTGCTGCTGCAGCCTGGTCAGCAGCAGCCTTGCGTATGCTGCTGATCAATTCTTTGCTAATGCGACTTTCCATTCGACGGTGCACCGGCTCAAGTGCCTTGCGCCACAGTTCAATCTCAGCACTGTTCAGGATGGCCACTTTGGTATTTTTGGATTCCTTCACCTTGGCCAGGGCCTGTGCATTCAATTTTTCTGCTTCGTCGTCGTTTTTTCGCGTGGCATCGACAATGCTTCGTTCAAGTGTTGTGCGAATGTCCGCTGGCAAGCTGTTCCAGAATTTGCGATTAACAATCACTGCGTAGCCCAGGTAACCGTGATTGGTTACCGCCACATACTTTTGAACTTCATGCATCTTCTTGGAATACAGGTTGGAAGGGGGGTTCTCAGTGCCGTCCACCAAACCAGTCTCTAGTGCAGTGTGCACATCCGAGAACGCCAGCGGAATTGGCGTGGCACCCAACGCTTCCATTTGTGCCTCAAGAACACGCGAAGGCTGGATTCTCATGCGCTTGCCCTTCAAGTCTTCAGGCAGACGAAGGGGGGTGTTGGCGCTCATCACCTTAAAGCCATTGTCCCAATAGGCCAGCCCCAATATTCCGCGGTCCTCAAGTTGGGTCAGTAACTGCTTGCCTATTTCACCCTGTGTTACGGTTTTTAGCACCTGGCGATTCGGGAAAATGTAAGGAAGGTCGAACACTTCGAAATCACGCATGCCCAATTGGCCAAACTTGGCCAGCGAGGGGGCCAGCATTTGTACCGCTCCCAGTTGAAGCGCTTCAAGCTCTTCACGGTCTTTGTACAAAGACGAGTTTGGGTAGACCTCCACTTTTACACGACCTCGTGTGCGTTCCTCCACCAGTTTCTTGAATTCCAGTGCAGCAATTCCTTTTGGGGTATTTTCATCGACCACATGGCTGAACTTGATCAGAATCGGCGGAGCTGCACTGGCGGGTGCCAATGCAACGCCATGAAGTCCAAGTAAAAGTCCGAGTGCTGATAAATATTTCATATTGCGGCTTGTTTGTAGGTATTCATTGAAAATTCCAGAGTAGGACCTTCCTCACCATTGTGGGTTTCCACATCCTCTGAAATCTTTTTGCCATTTCGTGGCACTATCCAGCCATGCAAGTGTTCGCCCCTTATGAGCCCAATTTAAAGAAAATCAAGCGCCGCCAAGCCATGAGGTTTGGCATGCCAGTGCTTGTTTTTTCACTTTTAATGGCTTTGATGGTGGCCGCAGTTTACTACGCCCAGCAAGACGAACGGGATCAAAACCAGGCAAAACTGATTGCAGATGCACTGTGGGCTCGCCAGAACATTCAGTTTCAAGTGGGCGGTCTGATCAATTCGCTGCAAGCGCTAACAAACGATTCGCTCATTTATCCATCGGCACGGCTGGCTGCAAGCTTGAATCAGCTCAGTCGTAGTTCAGGTGAACTGGTGGCTGTATTTCGTGGACCAGAACTAATTCCCATTGTGAATCTGGAAGACAATTTTGATGAGTACGACCTCGAAGCGGTTCGTCAATTGATTTCAGCGCCAGTCAATCAACGTTACGAGTCTCGCTTGGACGGGTTGGTTGGACCCTTTTTATTTCAAGGGCGGCACTATGTGGCCAATGTCAGTGTGGCTCAGCGTGGTGAGGCTGTTACCGCGGGTTTGATCGATCTCGACCTGATGCTGGAAAAAGAGCTGCCTTGGTGGTTTGCGCAAGATAACCAGGTGGAGCTTCTCGATACCAGCGGGGCAATTTTGTCGCGTCTGGTCAAAGCCAGCCCAGGTGCCGGGGTTTACATGCACACCACTTCGCTGGAACTTGGCGGGCTGCAATTTCAACTCAGGGTCAACAGCATTCAAGAGGGCCCCCGATTGTTCAACTACGGCATTACCGGGGCTTTGGCATTTTTGCTGTTGTTGTTGCTGCTGAGCTTCATCATGTTGTGGCGCGATTCCCGCCGTCGTCTGGAAATTGAAGCGCGCCTGGAAGAAGAAAAGTTGTTTCGCCAATCCATGCAAGACTCCATGGCAGTGGGTTTGCGCGTTTGGGACTTGCAGGGTTTTATTCGCTATGTGAACCCGGCGTTTTGCAATATGGTGGGTTACAAACCCGAGGAGTTGATTGGCATTCCCCAGCCCTTGCCTTACTGGCCCAGCAAAAGTACCGAGGAATACAAAAGGTTGGTGGCCGACGTTATTTCTGGCAATGCTCCGCCTGAAGGGTTTGAAACCATTTACCAGCACAAGAACGGCAAGTTCATTGATGTGCTGATTGTTGAGGCGCCGCTGAAAGACGGCCGCGGTGTGCACACTGGCTGGATGAGCTCGGTGATCGATATTACTGATCGCAAACGTTCCGAGTCACTTATTGCCGAGCAGCGGGAGAAATTGCAAGCCGCTTCACGATTTGCTTTGGTGGGGGAAGTGGCGTCCAACATTGCACATGAGTTGAATCAGCCACTGGCCACCATGGTGTCGTACGCGCAGGCCGGCATGAATTTAAGCCAGCGTGGTGCCAGTCTTGAGATGTATGGCCAGTTGTTTGAAAAGTTGCGTGATCAGGCGCAGCGCGCTGGCCGTGTGGTTGGCTCAGTTCAAAATCTGGTGCGCAAACGCAAGCCCACTCGCGAGAATGTTCGTGTGGTCGATTTGATCGATTCGATTCAGTTCATGGTGAATTCCACCGCGATGCTTCACCAGGTGCGTTTGCATTTTGACATTGGAACACCCGATTTCGTGCTGTACATCGATCGAATCATGGTGGAGCAGGCCTTGGTGAATCTGGTTAAAAACGCATCCGAGGCGTTCACTGCTTCGCAACGAATTCGCAATGTGTGGATACGCGCGCGGCAGTTGGAAAACTCATTTGAGTTTTCAGTGCGCGATGATGGCCCAGGTTTGAGCTTGAACAACACTGAGAAGATGTTCGAGGCTTTGGTGTCGACCAAACCTGACGGATTGGGCCTGGGTTTAAGCCTGTGTCGTTCGGTGGCTGAGTCACATGGTGGTCGCTTGAAGGCAGAAGCGGTGCCCACCGGCGGCACGTGTTTTACAATGGACTTGCCAATGGCAGTCAGAGAATCCATGGAAGGGGAACAGTCAGTTGGAGCCAACTAAAAAAGTGCAGGTATTGCTGCTTGACGATGATGACGATCTGCGCGAGGGCATGAAATGGATGTTCGAAACCGTGGATCTTCCCATGCAAGGGTTTGCGAACTTTGAAAGCTTCAAGTCCAGGCTCGATGAATATGTCAGCAGTGATGCCGAGCTTTGCCTGTTACTCGACTTGCGCATGCCCGATATGTCGGGTCTTGAGGTGTTCGAGTGGCTCAAGCGCAGCGGCTACAGTCTTGACCGTCTGCCTGTCATTTTTTTGACTGGGCATGGCGATATTTCTACTGCTGTAGAAGCTGTAAAAAATGGTGCGTTCGATTTTTATGAAAAGCCTACCACCGATCAGCGTTTGATTGAGCGAGTCAAGCAGGCACTTCAAAAATCAGGTGAATTCCTGGTGAATCTGGAAGTATTGAAGCAATGGTCTGAGCGCATTGATCGCCTGTCACCTCGCGAAAGAGAGGTCATGTTTTTGGTGGCCAAGGGCAAGCTGAACAAGGTGATTGCCTCTGAGTTGGACATTTCCATGCGGACAGTTGAAGTTCACCGTGCCAATGTGTTTGACAAACTCAAGGTGCGTTCGGCTGCCGAGTTGGCAACTTTACTGAGTCGCCTCAGTGACCGCTTGGGGTTTGATCAGTTGGCTGGACTGGAATAAATTTCCACCATATTGGGCAGCCGAACTGCATCGCCAAACAGTGGGCTCGAGGTGTCCGGGTGCAGCTCCAGGGCAAATGCTTTGCGGGCCAGTCGATTGGCCCTGAAATAAGTTTGAACAGCATCCAGTCTTTGGCTGGCCACGGCCAGATCCAGTTCCGCACTGCCCTCGGTTTGAGTGCTCGAGCGAATCAAAATCGGGCCAGATTTTCCCGCCTTGGTGGCTTCATTCAAAGCCTCGAGTTTGGGCAGACAGTTCGACGGAATTTCAGTTTGCCCTGGCTTGAAATGAATCAATATTTCCAGTCGTCTGTCTTCCCGGCGAAGAGTCAGCGCGGCTGCGGTACTCTGTGACTCCGAAAGAGCATTAACCACACCATTGAACAAGTCAAGCGTGGGTTGGTGGCCACAGTGCATTTCCGGGTTGCTTAACCGTTGAACCACGCTGTCGATGGCATGTGCAGGTTTGATTGCGCAAAACACAGCGACCGCCGACAATCCAGCAATTTTTCCTGCTCCAAACTTGCTAATTGAGCGTTTGCTCATTTTTTGTCGTCAAGGCTGGTGGTTTCTGCAGGTTTTGGTTCCGGCGCTGATTCGGTTTGAGCAAAGCTGACTTTGATTTGATTGGCAAGCAAGTGATAAATCGATGCTGGCAAAATTCGTTTGCTGACCTGCGTGGAGATGGCCGATACGAAAATCAGCGGCATGACCAAATCATGGTTGTCGACCATTTCCAGCACAATAACGAACGCGGTAATCGGGCAGTGAGTAACCGCAGACAATACACCCACCATGGCCAGTAGCATCAAGGGTGCGGTTTCACTGTTGGTGAGGCCTGCAAAAAAATGACCAAAACCCGCGCCGATCGACAGGGTCGGCGAGAACACGCCACCTGGCACCCCGCTGGCAAACGACACTACAGTGGCCACCATTTTTGTGAGCCAGAACATGGGTGACAGTTCTTCGCTGTCCTGAAGTGCGGCTTTGGTTTCCTCGTAACCTGCACCAAACACCTCTGCACCAAACACCAGTGCCATCAAGGAGAGTACAACGCCACAACCAGCAGCAAAGCGGTAAGGAAAACGGCTGCGCAAACCGCCCAGAAAGCTGGTGCTCGACACCAGGATCAACATACTGCGCCCGTACAAACCACCGACGATCCCTGTCAGAATGGCCAGCGTGAAGATAACCAGCCATTCCTGCCCCCAATCAATGGTGGCATTTGAATAACCAAAGTACGAATAGTTACCTTGAAGAATCAGGGCGACCAAACCAGCCAGCACAATCGCCATCAGCAGTGCCGAGGTGTGTCGCATTGTTTTGCGGCGCCCCAGTTCTTCAAAGGCGAACATTAAGCCACCCAGTGGCGTATTGAAGGCAGCGGCAACCCCTGCAGCGCCACCGGCAATGATCAGCGAACGCGTGTCAAACAGTTTGGCAATATTGGGAAAACGGCCTGCATAGGCCATCAGCGCAGCACCAATTTGAACCGTGGGCCCTTCACGACCAGCAGCTGCACCCGCAGCAATCACAAACGGTGTGATCAGCAGCTTGCCCATAAAGGCGCGTGGTCCCAACAGCCGTTCCATCAGGCGGGGCTTAGGATGCTTTGTGACTTTAATGGCTTGTGGAATACCGCTGCCCCCTGATCCCCAAAAAATTGTGTTGACCAGCCACAGTGCAATTGGAAACACAATGGGGGGCAAGAGCAGCGCGATCCACATGTGCTCGGCAAACAGTTCCTTGTTCCACTCCCCAGCGAAGTCTGACATCCACGCGAAGCCTACGGCTAGCAGGCCTACCAGCAGGGAAAACAGATAGATCACGGAGACGATCATGCCCCGGTCTGCCATGAAACGGGATAGTCGAGCGCTTTGCGCCAGCCACTTGCTTTTGGAATTTGGCCGCACGGTGGAAGGTTTCCTGCTTGATTGGTCAACAAGCTTTAAATTGTCGCATAAAAACAAAAAACCCTCAGGCTTTCGGCTGAGGGTTTTTCTTGGGGTTTCCCCCGTGCAGCTTTTACGCTGCTTTTTTAGCCGGCGCGGCGGCGGCTAAAGCCACCACGGTCACCCATGTTACGTGCCGCGTTTTCTTTGCGCGCACCTGAAGCATGTTCACGCTTGGGGCCAGAAGGTGCTGCACCTTCTGCACGGAACGCTGGTCGAGCACGCTCTTCAGAGCGCGGGAAGCTTGGGCGTTCTGCGTCACGGTTCCACTTTTTAGGCGCATCGGAGTTGCCTGAAAAGCCAGAAGGCTTGCGGTCACCAAAAGAAGGTTTGTCGCCAAACGACTTACGCTCACCGAAGGGTTTGCGATCGCCAAATGAAGGCTTGTCGCCGAATGGCTTGCGGTCACCGAATGGCTTGCGATCACCAAAGCTGCGCTCTTCGCCTTGAACAAACGGCTTGCGGTCGCCAAAGCTGCGCTCTTCGCGGGCTTCATAAGGCTTGCGGTCACCGAAAGACTTGCGTTCACCGAAGGCCGGCTTGTCACCGTAGGACTTGCGTTCGCCAAAGGCAGGCTTGTCACCATAAGATTTGCGTTCGCCGAAGCTGCGCTCTTCACGCGCTTCGAAGGGCTTGCGGTCGCCATAAGAAGGCTTGTCGCCGTAGGACTTGCGCTCGCCACTGCCAAAGCTGCGGCCTTCGGAACGGCCACCGCTGTTGCCAGCGTAGCCGCCACCACCAGAACGACCACGGCCGCCACTTGGCTTGCCGCCACGTGGTGCCTGTGTGAAGTTGCCGCGTGGCTCCAGGCCTTCAACCTGTTCTTCGGGAATGCGTGAATTGATGAAACGCTCGATGCCACGAACACTGATGATGTCGCAGGCTTCGGCCAAGGTTACTGCCACGCCACTGCGGCCAGCACGGCCGGTACGGCCAATGCGGTGCACATAGTCTTCCGACTTCATGGGCATGCCGTAGTTGATGACGTGAGAAATTGCAGGCACGTCCAGGCCACGGGCAGCAACATCGGTTGCAACCAGTACCTTGATGTCGCCTTTGCGAACGCTGGCCAAACGGCGGTTACGCACTACTTGTGGCATGCCACCGTGCAGGGCGCAGGCACGAACGCCTTCGTCGGCCAAATCGCGGGCCAGGTTTTCAGCATCAATTTGTGTGCTTGTAAATACAACAGCTTGAACCATGTCTGGGTGCTCCAGCCAATGGTTCAACAGCTTGCGCTTGTGACCACGGTTGTCAGCCCACATCAGTTTTTGGGCGATGTCAGTGTTGGCTTCGTTCTGAGCCGCCATTTCAATGCGCTTTGGGTTGTTCATGATGTTTTCGGCCAAACCGATAATGCGCTTGGCAAAGGTGGCGGAGAACATCAAGGTTTGAATGCGGTTACCGCACAGTTGGTCGATGGCTTCCAGGTCTTCAGAGAAGCCCAGGTCGAGCATGCGGTCGGCTTCGTCAACGATCAATGTAGTCACTGTGCTCAAGTTCAATTTGCCTTGCTGGGCCAAATCGAGCAATCGGCCAGGTGTACCCACAACAATGCGTGCACCACGCAGGCTGGCCATTTGCTTGCCGTAAGGCATGCCGCCAACAACAGTTGCTACGCGAACGCCCTTGGTGAATTTCACCAGGTTGATCGCATCTTGGCTAACTTGTTGGGCCAGTTCACGTGTTGGGCACAGCACCAGACATTCCGGGCCAGCCAGCATTTCCATGGGGCTTTGTTCGCCGGTCATCATGCGGTGCATAACGGGCAGCAGGAAACCGAAAGTTTTGCCGCTACCGGTCTGGCTGGAGACCATCAGGTCGCCACCGTCTTTGCCCAGGGGCACGACTTCTTGTTGTACGAGTGTAGGGGCAGTAATGTTCAAAGCATTCAGGGCTTGCAGCAAAGGCGCGGCAAGACCCATGTCATCAAATGACATAGACATGATAAAAGTTCCAATTCGATGTGGACTTAAAAATTCATCGACGAACAGAAATAAGACGACGCGGCTAGGAACTAAGATGTTCCGGATGGTCGCAAGAGAACTGGCGGCGATGGGCAAAGCACAGCTTCAAGAGCTTGTGCCAACAAAGGCAACCCAACGCGGTCCAATGGTGAGAATCGTAAAACGACCCGTTGATTTGCAATCTGGAGCGAAGTCTACTGGGTTTGGGTGCGATGCACAAGAAAAGATTGTCGGTAAAACCACAATTAGAAGAAAAACACCAACATCCCCGCACTTGCCTATCAATTTTTCCAGGAACCGGACGTTATCACCTGTAGAGGTAGTCAATCAGGACTGGATTATGAAAAAACTGAAGATATTAATGGTGGCGGGTGCTGCGACCATGCTGAGTTCATGCGACCTGTCGCAGATCCCGGGCCTGACAGGCAAGTTGTCCATGGAAGACAGCAAGGCGGTGGGCGCGGCGTGCAGGCATTCTGGGCGTGCGCTGGAGGATTGTTTTACGTTGAACCCGAATACACACCAGTCCGGCGTGTTTGAGGGTTGGCGCGACATGAACGACTACATGCTGGCCAATGAAATCGAAGTGGTGAAACCCGAGATTCGGAACTCGGCCTTCAAGCAGGAAAAGACGTCGCTTGAACCGGCCGGGATGCATGCCGTGCCGGTTGAGCCGGGTTCTGCACCGGTAGGTACGCCCGAAGAGGCTGTGCCTCTCGCCCAAGGGCGGCAACGCTGGTTGCCCAAAGGTGTTGACGACTCGGTGGCAACTGATCCGACTGTGACCGCACCGCCCGCAGTGGGCAAAGCCGATACCACTGTGGCCTCCCCTTCGGTAAGTCCCGAGGAGGCGCCAGTTCAGGATGCGCCGGCGACAGAGTCTCCCACGCGACCTTGGGAGCGTAAAAAGGATCCGAAGAAACACACCTGAGGACCTGTGCCAAGCGCCACAAGGTGGCACGAATGATATCCTGAAAGTTCACAATTGCACTTCAGGATTTCACGCGTGTCAGTTCGTAAACTAGGTGGTGTTATCGTCCTCTTCAGTCTTGCTTTGCCGCAAGCCACATGGTCCAGCCCCCTGGATCCCCAAGTGCGGGCTTTTCCCAATAGCGTGACTCAGGCCTTCGTCAAAAAAGGCATTGCAGCAGACAATTTCACAGCCTACGCACTACCCATTGCACCTTTCGTTCACCGAAAACCGCAGGCTTACGCCCACGGTTCCAGTCAGTTGGTCAATCCTGCCTCTGTGGCCAAGGTATTTACAACGGCGCTGGCTTTGCAAAAGCTTGAGTCGACTTATCGATTCAAAACGGGATTTCATGCCGTTTCTGAGCCAGTGGATGGTGTGTTGGCTGGTCCCTTGTACATCAAAGGCAGCGGAGATCCGGCGTTTTTGAGTGCAGACTTGTGGGCTTCGCTTCGACAGCTTCGAACCAAAGGTGTGGATGTAATCAACGGCCCGGTTGTGTTGGATGACTCCGCTTTTGCCGAACAACAGCCCAGCCTTGGCCTTGCTGAGGAAGATGCTTTTGATGATGCTCCTCACCGTGCTTATCATGCCCAGCCCGATGCCCTGTTGCTGAATTTTGGTGCAATGTCGATTGACCTGAAAATCAATGAAAGCACAGTGGTGGTTGTGCCTGAAGAGGCGCCAAAAGACTGGGCTTTTGTTTCGGAAATCAATTTGACCGCTGGCGGTTGTGGTGCCTGGAAGAACGGCATGTCGGTGGATTTTGCAAAGGCCGGGCGCAATGTGGTGGTGACTGTGAAGGGCAATTACCCGCGTCGTTGCGGTCAATCGCGCTTGCCCATTCGGGTGCCCGCGCAGGATTGGTTGTGGGAATCCTGGGTGAAGGAAATCTGGTTGCAGTTGGGGGGCAAGTTTGCCGGGCCACAAGGCGGGCAGGTGATTAAAGGGGTGACGCCAGCCAACACCATTGCCTTGTATACGCATTATGGGAAACCACTGAGCGACCTGATCAAGCAGATCAACAAATGGTCCAGCAATGTGATGGCCCGCCACCTTGAATTGGCGGTGGCAGGCACTCCGGAGGCTTTTAATGTGCAGCTTAAGGATTGGTTGAAGCAGCAGGGAATTTCATCCAATGACTGGTTTTTCGAGAATGGATCGGGTTTGTCCCGTGACACCCGGATTGATGCAAAAGGCCTGGTCGAGTTTCTGCGCAATATGGCGGCTCGATCGGATTTCCCCGATTTTCTCGCCAGTTTTCCGCGCGCCGGTGCAGACGGTACCCTTCATCGACGCGTGACCAATGTGGATGGATTCGCCTACCTGAAAACAGGAAGCCTCAACGGCGTTCGTTCTTTGGGGGGGTACCTGCGAGACCGGGAAGGGCAGTTGTGGGCAGTGGGTGTTTTGGTAAAAAGCCCCAGGGCTTACGACAGCTGGGGTCCCATGGAAAGCCTGCTCGAGTTTTTATACAGAGCCGAATGATTCAAGCCAAAAATGATGCGCTTGCCTGCAAGCCTTTCCCAATCTGGGTTTTCCTTTGTTAGACTGACCCATTACTTTCATTCACCAGCACGAGGCCAATAGATGGACAACAGCAAAGACAAACTCTTTAGTGATATGAAAATTGTGTTGAGCGATGCAGAAGATCTGTTGAAAGCTGCAGCTTCTTCGTCTGGCGAACGCGCAGTCGAATTGCGTGAAAAAGCGCTGGTCAGTTTGCGTCGCGCAAAAGAGGTGATGCAAGACGCCCAATCGGCGGTACTGGAAAAAGGCAAGGCCGCAGCGCGTGCCACGGATGATTATGTACATGATCACCCTTGGAAAGCCGTGGGTATTGCAGCGGCAGTGGGGTTTGTGTTGGGTTTGATTGTTAACCGTCGTTAAAGGTTGGCTGTGCTAAATCCAAATGCAAGGGCAGCCCTGAAACGGGTCGTGGCCAGTTTACTGGGTATGACCCAAACCCGCCTTGAGCTGGCGGGTGTCGAGTTGGCGCAGGTCCGTCAAACCACGGTGCGGACCGTGGTTTGGTCATTGTTGACCGCGTTGGCCGCTGCATTTGCTTCTTTGTTTGTTTGCGTCCTGGTGATTGCATTGGCATGGGATACGCATCGTTTTCTCGCAATTGCTGGATGTGTCGCTTTCTATGCGGTTTTGGGGGTGTACTTTTATGTGCAATTAAAAGACACCCTGGCCTCGCAACCCCCCTTGTTTGAGGCGACCTTGGCTGAACTGGGTCGGGACAAACAGGCGGTGCTTGACAGTTTGGGCAGCGAGCCCCGGGAGCAGTCATGAGCAAAAAGTTTGATGCACTGGAAGCACGCAAAGAATTATTGATGATGAAAGCCCAGCTAGAGCGCATGGAGTTTGGCGGGCAGGTGGATACCTTGAAAAACGAATTTGCCTGGGTCAATGTGTTCAGGCAGTTTGGTGGCTGGCTAGGGCAGCGCAACATGCGCGCACTGGGTCCGGTGGCAAGCTTGGGTGGTCAATTTTGGCAAGAGGGCTTAAAAAAGTATCCCCTGCTTGGCATGTTGGCCTCCACAGCGCTGTTGCGTTTTCGAAAGCCCATTTCCCAAGTGGCCTTGCGCGCAGGTTTGGGCGCTGTGGCTCTTGCAGCAGGTGTGTTCTGGTTTCAAACGAGAAGCCCTTGGGCTTCTCGTTCGGTGCCTGGGCACTCTACAGACCCAAGCGACTCATAAGTTCTCGTACTCGCTCATCCAGGTTGGGGTCGGGCTGAATGCTTCGGCCCCACTCGCGCGTGGTTTCTCCGGGCCACTTGTTGGTGGCATCCAGTCCCATTTTGCCGCCCAGGCCACTCACAGGGCTTGCAAAGTCTAGGTAGTCAATTGGCGTGTTTTGTATCAACACGGTATCCCGCACTGGGTCCATCCGGGTGGTGATCGCCCAAATCACCTCCTTCCAGTCGCGCGCGTTCACGTCATCGTCCACGACCACGATAAACTTGGTGTACATGAATTGGCGCAAAAAGCTCCAGGCGCCCATCATGACTCGCTTGGCATGCCCGGCATACGCCTTTTTCATGGAGATAACCGCCATGCGGTAGCTGCAGCCCTCGGGAGGCAGGTAAAAGTCCACAATTTCCGGGAACTGCTTTTGTAGTATTGGCACAAACACTTCGTTCAGTGCCACACCCAATACGGCAGGCTCATCGGGTGGTTTTCCAGTGTAGGTGCTGTGGTAAATGGCATCGTTGCGCAGCGTAATGCGGTCCACGGTGAATACGGGGAACCAGTCTTGTTCGTTGTAGTAGCCGGTGTGGTCGCCATAGGGACCTTCCAGTGCGCAGTCCCAACCCTTGAGGTATTCGGGCACGGGTGGGGGTTCTCGAAGCACGGTGACACCATCGCGTATCTCGGGCACTTCGCCATCGGTTCTTCCTTTGCGGGCCGCCACTGCGATGGGGTGCTCATAGGGGTAAATGTGGCCTTCCAGCACCATTTCGGCCTCGGCTGGCACCTGAAGCGAATTGCCTTTGCACGCCACAAGTTCAGTGCGGCTGCCGCGCAGCAAACCTGCGAACTGGTATTCAGACAGTGTGTCGGGAACGGGCGTCACTGCACCCAGAATGGTCGCCGGGTCTGCGCCCAAAGCCACTGAAATCGGGAAGGGTTGGCCAGGGTATTTCAGGGCATGGTCGCGAAAATCGAGCGCGCCGCCCCGATGGGCGAGCCAGCGCATGATCAGCCGGTTCTTGCCAATTTGTTGTTGACGGTAAATGCCAAGGTTCTGGCGTTTACGATTCGGACCTTTGGTAACCACCAAGCCCCAAGTCAGCAGCGGGGCGGCATCGTCGGGCCAACAGGTCCAAATGGGTATCTGGTTCAAGTCAACGTCCGGACCCTCTACTACGTTTTCATGGCACGGTGCTTTACTGACCACTTTAGGAGCCATCGACAGCACCTGTTTCACCAAAGGCAATTTGTCCAGTGCGTCTCGCATTCCCTTGGGTGGTTCGGGTTCTTTCAGATAAGCCAAAGTGCGGCCAATGTCCCGCAGCGCCTCGGTATTGCTGGCGCCCATGCCCATGGCCACCCGTTTTGGTGTGCCAAACAGGTTGCCCAATACGCGGTGTTTGTAGCCATCGGGCGCGTCAAACAACAAAGCTGGGCCCTCGGCGCGCAGCACTTTGTCGCAAAGGTGGGTCATTTCCAGAATTGGACTGACCGATTCGGGTACTCGCTGAAGTTCACCTTCTTTGTAGAGTAAATCGATGAAGTCTCGAAGGTTCTTGTATCGCATTGTGAAAAAAACTGCCTGTTTGTGGTCCGAAAGGAACAGTTAACAAGAAATTACAACCCACACCTAGAGGGCTTTTTCAAGCCCCCCAAAAGCGCATAACGCCTAGCGATGGGGGTAAGTTCTTGTTTTGAGTAGAAAGACTCTACCAGATTTTGGATTGACCCCTGCCCGGGTTGACCCTAGAATCCGGTCAGCTTTGTGACAGGTATCACCTAAGTCACACAAACGCAGTTGGAGGGTGAAACTTGAGGGAACTCAAGTCAGCCTAACTTCATCTTAAGAGTGCTTTAACCATGCAGTACTTGTAGTAGTTGGTTAAAGCAGAACGTTCTGCCTCACGGACAAAATGGAGGCAGATGCACCGCTGAGTCAAACAATGCAGGGTTAAGCCTGCGTTTGCGTAGCAGAGGAGGTTGCATGAAGCAGTACGAAACCGTTCTGAGCGTTAATGGCCAGCAGGTCCAGTCTCAGAATTTAATTCAATCTTTGAAACATGCTGTTACCGGTCTAGGTGTAGCAACGTCAGTTCTGGTGGCAGGCGCAGTGGCAATTTTGCTGTCCAACGCCGAACTTCGCAGTCAGGTGTTTTTCTCTGCCCCAGTGCAGGCAATTTTCGCCACTGAAATAGATTTGCTCAGCACAGGCCTCGCAGCTGGTGGCGCTGAGGTGGTCAACAGCACAGCCAAGTCTTCGGCAAGCCCTTCGGGTTCCAAAAACTTGATGCCAGTGAAGTTCAATTCGATTGATTCGAGTAAGCCTTTGACAGCAGGTCAACGTCAAATTACCTCCTATCTGGCCAAGCGCTACAGCGTGTCGCCCGAGGCTGTAGAGTCAATTGTGCGATTGGCTTACAAGGTTGGCAAGGAAGAGAAAGTAGAGCCCACCCTGATCCTGGCGATTGTGGGCATTGAATCCTCCTACAATCCTTTCGCCGCAAGTCCGGTGGGAGCCCGCGGTTTGATGCAGGTGATGCCCAAAATTCACAAAGACAAGTTTGAGGCTTTGTCGCCCGGTGACTGGTCGCCTCTGAATCCTGAAATGAACATGCGTGTTGGTGCGAAAATCATTCGCGAATACACCCGCCGTACTGGTTCTGTTCATGCAGGTCTTCGCTGGTATGTTGGTGCTGCCATTCACGGCAACGATGGCGGCTACCCTGGCAAGGTTTTGGCGCTCAAGTCGCGTATTGATTCAACCTACCAACAAGGCAGCTTGGTCGCTTCGCGTGAAAATGGCCAGAAAGTATCCGCAGTCACCGTGGCCGGCACAGAAGGTTAGTCCACAAGGTTACCGGCCTTGGTTGAAAATTCGTATCCGTTCGATGGCAGTTTCCAGATTGTCCATCGAATTGGCGTAAGACAACCGCATCATCTCGCTTCCCCGGAATTCTGAAAAATCCTTGCCGGGGACAGCGCACACCAAAGCCTTTTCCAGCAATTCCTCGCAATAGCGATCGCTGTCATAGGGCGACTTGGCGTAAACGTAAAATGCAGAGTCTGGTGTCGAGTGCAGCTCGATCCCTGCTTTCGGAAGTGCACTCACCACAAAGTCCCTTCTCGCCTTGAATACCTGTCGTCGCTCCTCGCAAATAGCCAGTGTTTCCGGTGCAAAACAGGCCAATGCCGCCCATTGCGCGGGTGTATTGGGACATATGCTTAAATTCTGGGCAAATCGTTCAATGGCAGGCAACATGGTTTCCGGTACCACCATCCATCCAAGGCGCAAGCCCGTCATGCCAAAATACTTTGAAAAACTGTTGATAACCACCAAGGGTAGTTGTTCGCTGGGTGCCCCAGTCACCTGAAGTACACTTTGCGCGGAGTGGTCGTAGCACAACGACTGGTAAATTTCATCGACGATTACAAAACCGCCCCGTGTGCTTACGCCGTGGACAATTTCCTGCATGGCTTGTGCACTGAGTTGGGTGCCGGTCGGGTTGCTGGGCGAGGCCAACAGTACACCTGTGGTTTGTCGCGTCCACTGAGCGCTCAAATCGGCCCAACTGGGTTGAAAGTTTTGTGCTTCATGGGTTTGCACAAAATCAGGAATACCACCCGCCATTTGCACAAAGGTTTTGTTGCATGGGTAACCGGGGTCGGTTAGCAGCACATGGTCGGCCGGGTTGATGAGCGCAAGGCAGGCATACATAAGCGCGGCCGATGCTCCCGATGTGATTACGATTTGGTGGGCCGGTATCTCAACCTTGAAATTGCTTTGGTAATACCGGCCAATGGCCTCACGCAGCTCGGGCAAGCCCAGGGCCGCAGTGTAACGGGTTTTGTGCTCTGAAACCGCTCGGACCAATGCCTGCTCAACAGGTTCTGGCATGGGAAAGTCGGGTTCACCGATCGAAAGATGAATCACCTGTTTTCCCTGGTCTTGCAGGGCGTCTGCCGCTTTCACCAGTTCCATGACGTGAAAGGGTTGAACAAGATTGCTAAGGCTGGACTGCTTCAATTCTTCACCCTTGTTAGTGAGTGGCGCCAACAAGTTGCGCGATTTGTGGAAACCCCTAGGGACAGCTTCACTGGCTGAGCCTATAATTTTCGGTTCTGTTGTTCACCTCAAAGAGAAGATTATATGGCTCAACCAATGGATCAGCGCTTCAGGCAGGCCGCCCTTGAATATCATGAATTTCCAAAGCCTGGGAAATTGCAGATTTCGGCGACAAAAAGCCTGGTTAACCAGCGTGACTTGGCTTTGGCCTATTCCCCCGGGGTTGCAGCAGCTTGCGAAGAAATTGAGGCGGACCCGTCAACCGCTGTGCGATACACCGCCAAAGCAAATCTGGTGGGTGTGGTTACCAACGGCACGGCAGTGCTTGGTTTGGGCAACATTGGTCCGTTAGCCGCTAAACCTGTCATGGAAGGCAAGGCGGTACTGTTCAAAAAGTTTGCGGGTATCGATGTATTTGATATTGAAATCAACGAGAACGACCCCGACAAGCTGATTGAAATTATTGCTTCCCTTGAGCCGACATTTGGCGGCATCAATCTGGAAGACATCAAGGCGCCAGATTGTTTTAAAGTTGAACGCGCCTTGCGCGGGCGCATGAATATCCCGGTGTTTCACGATGACCAGCACGGCACCGCTATCGTGGTGGGTGCAGCCATTTTGAATGGCCTGGAAGTAATCGGTAAAAAACTGGATGAAGTGAAGTTTGTGGTGTCTGGCGCAGGTGCTGCCGCCTTGGCTTGCCTTGAGTTGCTCGTTGAGTTGGGTCTGCCGCGTAAAAACGTGTGGGTCACCGACATTGATGGCGTGGTTTACAAAGGCCGCACCACCAACATGGATCCCGATAAAGACCTGTTTGCCCAAGACACCGATGCGCGTACTTTGGCCGATGTCATCAAAGATGCAGATGTGTTTTTGGGTTTGTCAGCTGGTGGCGTTTTGAAACAGGATATGGTGCGAGCCATGGCAGCCAAGCCCCTGATTCTGGCTTTGGCCAACCCCACACCGGAAATTTTGCCTGAACAGGTGAAGGAAGTTCGAAACGACGCCATTATGTGTACTGGCCGTACCGACTACCCGAACCAGGTAAACAACGTGTTGTGCTTCCCATTTATTTTCAGGGGTGCGCTTGATGTGGGCGCCACCACCATCACCAAAGAAATGGAAATTGCGGCAGTTCGCGCAGTGGCCGAGCTGGCTCGCAAGGAACAATCAGATGTCGTGGCATCGGCCTACCGTACGCAGAATTTAAGCTTTGGTCCGGAATACCTGATTCCAAAACCTTTCGATCCCCGCCTGATCGTGCACATTGCGCCTGCAGTGGCAAAAGCCGCCATGGAAAGCGGTGTGGCCACACGTCCAATTGCTGATCTGGAAGCCTACAAAGACCAGTTGCAGCAGTTTGTGTACCATTCTGGCACTTTTATGAAGCCAATTTTTGCGGTGGCCAAACGTTGTGTAGCCGAAACGCCGCAAACCTCCCGCATTGTTTTCGCCGAGGGTGAAGATGAACGCGTGATGCGTGCGGTGCAGGTTGTGGTTGATGAAGCCATTGCCAAACCCATCATGATTGGTCGCCCAGCCGTGATCGAGCGCCGTCTGGAACGTTTCGGCCTGCGTATCAAGCCTGGTGTAGATTTTGAGTTGATCAACCCCGAGTACGATGAGCGCTACAAAGACTATTGGCGCATGTACCACGACTTGACCAAGCGCAAGGGCGTGACCGAGGCCTACGCGAAAATAGAAATGCGTCGCCGCAACACCTTGATTGGTTCCATGATGATTCACAAAGGCAATGCAGACGGCATGATCTGCGGTACCTTTGGTACCCATTCGCTGCATTTGCACTATGTGGATCAAGTGTTGGGTCGCCGCGCGGGTTGCAACACCTACGGTGCCATGAACGGCCTGATGTTGACCAACCGTCAGGTGTTTTTGGTCGACACGCACGTGAATTACGATCCAACGGCTGAGCAAATTGCCGAGATTACTTTGATGGCTGCCGAAGAAATGCTGCGTTTGGGTGTTCAGCCTAAAGCAGCCTTGCTCTCGCATTCCAACTTCGGCTCAAGCAATCAGCCTTCGGCTGTGAAAATGCGCGAGGCGCTCCAGATTCTTCGCAACATTGCCCCTTGGCTGGAAGTCGACGGCGAAATGCACGGTGATTGTGCCATCGACGAGCAGGTGCGTAACACCATCTTCTCGGGTTCTACCTTGACCGGTGAAGCCAACTTGCTGGTGTGTCCAAACATTGATGCAGCCAATATTTCATACAATTTGCTGAAGTCGGCTGCAGGTAACGGTATTGCTGTGGGGCCAATTTTGCTGGGTTCAGACAAACCTGTACACATTTTGACGGCGTCGGCTACGGTACGTCGTATCGTCAACATGACTGCACTGGCTGTTCTCGACGCGAATTCTGAGCGGGTCAGTTCGCTTTAAAAGTAGCGCTTTAAAACAACAAATGGGCGTGCAAGACACGCCTGTTTTTGTTTTAACTTATTCGAAATGTGTCGCACAATGGTTTCATGAGCGATCAAGACACATTTCACAGTGAAGAGCATGATGACATCACCGGACTGGTGTTGTCAGGAGGCGGCGCACGGGCCGCTTATCAGGTGGGTGTTTTGCATCAGCTTGCCAAGTGGTTTGAGCAAGAAAACAAACGCGAATTCGATTTTCCATTCAAAATTTTGTGCGGTACTTCGGCTGGTGCAATTAATGCGGCAGCCTTGGCTTGTGCAGGTCGCAACTTTTATCAGTCTACGGACCGCATGCTCAAAGTCTGGGAAAACTTCAGCTCAGATCAAGTATTCCGCTCAGACTCTTTGGGTATTATTCGCACCGGTGCACGCTGGTTGTCTGCACTTTCGATTGGCTGGATGCTTCGCAAGCGCCCCAAGTGCCTGCTCGACAATTCCCCTCTCTCGCACTTAATGCACGAGTTGTTGCATTTTCGAAGGCTGGATGAAGCACTTGAAAACGGCACCATTCACGCTTTGGCAGTGACTGCATCCAGCTACAGTTCTGGTCGCAGCGTAACCTTCTTTCAAACCCAGAAGGCCATTGAAAGCTGGGCCAGAACGCAAAGGGTGGCATTGCCCGATCGGATCACTGTCGAGCATCTGTTGGCCTCTGCAGCAATTCCTTTTGTATTTCCAGCAGTGAAACTAAATATCGAGGGGCAGATGGAGCATTTTGGTGATGGTTCCATTCGCCAATTGGCCCCAATTAGTCCCGCAATCCATCTGGGGGCAAACCGGGTGATGGTAATTGGTTCCAGTCAATCGGACAAAGACCATACGCAGCGTGTTGAAATCCAGAATGCGTATCCCAGTCTGGCTCAAATTGCGGGCCATGCCATGGCATCCATTTTTCTGGACAGTTTGTCGATCGACATTGAGCGCTTGAGCCGCGTCAACAAAACGCTGGGATTGTTGCCGCCCGAAATGGCTACAAAAACTACATTGAAACCGATTGAGCTGTTGGTGATTTCACCTTCTGAAAGGATTGATGAAATTGCAGCACGCCACACGAAAGATTTGCCCCGCCCGGTGCGCACTTTGTTGTCGGCTTTGGGGGCTACGGAGGCCAGTGGTTCCTCTTTGGCCAGTTACCTGCTGTTCGAAGCAAACTACACCCGTGAGCTGATTCGAATGGGCATTGCCGACACGATTGCCAAGAAAGATGCAGTGTACGAGTTCTTCCACCTGGGTCAGTCAGATCGCTGAGTTCTGCGCAAAGCCGCGTTACAATTGATGCTTCACGGGTAGCGCGGGCGTTTGTTCTTCATGTCTTCTCAGTTTGTAGCCGCCGCATGGCACGCCAGGATGACCAACGCCCAGGGGCCGGAAGGACTGTGTGTTGCGATCGGCAAACCGGTGGCTGTACTGGGTAGTTTTGTTCCGGACGAAGTTGAATCCGTTCTGGTGCAGGCACACGCCTTGTCCCGGCAAGGCATGTATGTTGTGGGCGGTTTGAGTTATGAAGCGGCCTGCGCGTTTGATGCTTCATTGCAAGTGTGTCGCAACCCGAATTTCCCCTTGATTGAATTTCACGCATTTGATGCGGGGCAGGTGCGTGTTTATCCACTTGAGCAGCTTCAAGCGCTTGTCCTCGACGGTGGGTTTTCTCCTTGGCAAGACCAGCAAACGCACAGTGAATATTCAGATTCATTTCAACTGGTTCGCAAGGCCATCGAGGCGGGCGAATTTTATCAAATCAATTTGACCACACGCCTTAAGGCGCCAAGTGGCGGCATTGATGCCTGGGCTTTGTTTCAGCATTTGTATTTGACACAAGCTGCGCCCCAGAGTCTGTTCTTGCGTGGCAGTGTGTTCAACGCAATTAGCCTGTCCCCGGAATTGTTTTTTCAGTGGGATGGTACAGAACTACAAACCGCACCAATGAAAGGCACCCGCAATCCCGTGTCCAGTGGATTTGGTGTGCTGAGCGACAGCGAAAAAGACCGTGCAGAAAACGTCATGATCGTAGACCTTCTTCGCAACGATATGGCGAAAATTTGCAAACCACGGTCAGTGCAGGTTCGGTCGCTGTTTGATGTCATGCATTTGCCCACGGTGGATCAAATGACTTCCAGCATCATTGGTCAAACTGCGCCTGGTGTTACCTTGGCGGACTTGTTTGCAGCCCTGTTTCCATGCGGCAGTGTCACTGGGGCGCCGAAATCGCAGGCCATGCTGCGAATCGCTGAATGGGAAGCGGTTCCACGCAATTTTTATTGCGGTGCTTTGGGAGTCCTCAGTCCTGGTGGTCATGCACATTTCAATGTGCCGATTCGTACCGTGATTGAACACGACGGTGTTCTGGAATACGGCGTAGGCAGTGGCATTACCTGGTATTCAACCGAAGAAGATGAAAAGAAGGAGTGGTGGCAGAAAACAACTTTTCTGCGGCAGGCCACCTGTGATTTTCAGGTGCTTGAAACATTGCGTCTGGAACAGGGGCAATGGGTGAATCTGGATGAACATCTGCAACGGATGTCCGCCAGTGCCGACAATTTTTCCTACGTCTTCAATCTTGCCGAAGTAAAGAAAACTTTGCATCAAACTGCTGCCGAGCATAGCCAGGGGGTTTTCCGTGCGCGCTGCCTGCTGAACGCGGTCGGCGAGTTCAAACTGGAATTGCATGCGTTTGCCTTGAGCGATGCACCTGTTCAAATTCGCCTGGCTGACCGGGCGATGCTGGCACCTTCCGAGTTTATTTTGCACAAAACCACGCATCGCCCTGAATACGAATTTTTCCAGAAACAGGCACAGGGTGATTTTGATGTGTTGCTGTACGACCAGCATGGCCACTTGACTGAAACTTGTCGCTGCAATGTTGTTCTGAAAATTGATGGCGAGTATTTAACACCACAAATATCTACAGACTCAGGCACTTATTTGTTGCCCGGTGTGTTGCGCCAATGCCTTTTAAGGGAAAATACGATTCGGCAAACTGCGCTGACTGTGCAAGACTTGCAACGCGCTCAAGCCATGTGGTTGATCAACAGCCTGCGTGGTTGGGTACCTGTTTCGTCGGTGCTTGATCGTGAAGGCAAGGCGCTGTTTTCCAACAATCAACTATAAAAAATAATCAAAGGGACCCGACATGAACCCGACCACCATAGAGATCATTGGCGCCAGTCTGTTCGCCATTGCGGTCATACACACGTTTTCAACCAAGTACTTTGAACGACTTGCACACACACAGCCCAACCATGCGGGTTTGTGGCATTTGCTGGGCGAAGTGGAGGCGGTGTTTGGCTTTTGGGCCATGGTGCTGGTTGTCTTCATGTTCTTCGTGATCGGTCAAACCGCAGCACTGGATTATGTCGACACGCGCAATTACACCGAACCTTTGTTTGTGTTCGCCATTATGGTGATTGCAGCCAGCAAGCCGATTCTGGTACTGGCAGGACGAATCGTTCGAGTGGTGGCTTCTGTCATTCCGATTGACAGGCAAGTGGCTTATTTTTTCACCACTTTGTCGATTGTGCCATTGCTGGGCTCCTTCATCACAGAGCCGGCAGCCATGACTCTCGCGGCATTCTTGCTGCGTGATCGTTTCTATTCACAAGGCATCAGCAACAAATTGATGTATGGCACGCTGGGCGTGTTGTTTGTGAATATTTCGATCGGCGGTACATTGACCCCATTTGCTGCGCCACCTGTGTTGATGGTGGCTGCGAAGTGGGGCTTTGACATGCAGTACATGCTGACCATGTTTGGCTGGAAGGCGGCGATTGCCGTGTTTGTGAATGCCACGGCGGTCACCTTCCTGTTTGCCAAAGAACTGACAGCGATGAAAAAGCCAGCCGAGAATGGTCCCAACGAGGACATGCCAATCTGGGTGATTGCCACACACCTGCTGTTTTTGGTCGGGGTGGTGGTGTTTGCGCACCATGCGGCCATGTTCATGGGGCTGTTCCTGTTTTTCCTGGGATATACCAGCGCATACAGCCGCTACCAGGACCGCCTGATTCTGAAAGAAGGCTTGATGGTGGCATTTTTCCTGGCTGGTTTGGTGGTGTTGGGCGGCATGCAGGCCTGGTGGCTTCAAGATGTGTTGAAGGAAATGAGCCCCACTGCGTTGTATTACGGAGCAACTGCCTTGACTGCAATCACCGACAATGCGGCATTGACCTACCTGGGTTCTTTGGTTGAAGGTGTGGATGAGCAGTTCAAATATGCGCTGGTGGCAGGTGCCGTGACTGGCGGCGGCCTGACCGTGATCGCCAATGCGCCCAATCCGGCGGGATTTGCGATTTTGCAAAAGTATTTCAACGACGGCTCCATCAACGCAGGCAAGTTGTTCATTGCGGCGCTTGGCCCAACATTGGTGGCCGTGGTGGCATTCCAGTTTTTGTAATCCTGATTCGGGACTTTTGACTTGAGCGAACAAAACATCGACTACAACGATCAAGAGCCAGCGATTGAGCTGCCTCACGATCTCGATGATGCACAGAGGGCCCTGGCCGAAGTGCAGGCGATGTTGCGCAAACAGAAAGTCATTGAAAGCGTTGTTCACAACCAGCAAACCACAGTCAATCCGCAGCGGCAAAGCCTGGTCGAAGAGCTGGTGCATCGACAGCACCTGACCGAACTGGGTAACAAGCTGTATCTGTTGCACCCGGCTGATGTGGCCTATGTTCTGGAAAGTTTGCCGCAAGAAGAGCGGATGTTGGTCTGGAGCCTGGTGCGCTCTGAACGCGATGGCGACATTCTTCTTGAATTGAGCGATGCCGTTCGTGAAAGCCTGATCAAGTCCATGGACAGCGAAGAACTGTTCGCTGCCACCGAATCTCTGGACGCAGATGAAATTGCGGAATTGGCCCCCGATTTGCCACGCGATGTGGTGGAAAAACTGGCCAGCAGCCTGAGCCTTGAAGAGCGCGAACAACTACGCGCAGCCATGAGTTACCCGGAAGACACGGTGGGTGCGCGCATGGACTTCGACATGGTGACAATTCGCGATGATGTGACACTGGAAGTGGTGTTGCGCTACCTGCGCAGGTTTGACGAATTGCCAGATCAAACCGATCAGGTGTTTGTGGTCGATCGGGTCGATCACTTCAAGGGCAGTCTGCCCTTGGACCGCCTTTTGGTAAATGAACCAGAAACCCTGGTGAGCGAGGTGATGAGTCGTGAAGTGCTGATGTTGTCTGCATTGGACGATGCCTATGAGGCTGCGCAGGCCTTTGAGCGTTACGATCTTGTGTCGGCACCCGTGCTTGATCCATCCGGGAAACTGATTGGTCGCCTGACCGTGAATGAAGTCGTGGATGTGATTCGCGAGGAAAGCGAAGCAGACCTACTCTCGAGTGCTGGTTTGCGTGAAGAAGAAGATCTGTTTGCGTCGGTGTGGGAGTCTGCCAAAAACCGTTGGATGTGGCTGGGTCTGAATCTGTGCACCGCTTTTTTTGCAAGCCGCGTGATTGACTCCTTCGAAGGCACGATTGCCAAAGTCGTCGCCTTGGCCACCTTGATGCCCATTGTGGCGGGTATTGCGGGCAATTCGGGCAACCAGACCATGACCTTGATGATTCGCTCGCTGGCACTTGGCCAGGTAACCGCTGCGAATTTCAAATTGTTGCTGAAGAAAGAACTGGCCATTGCAGGCTTGAACGGTTTGGTGTGGGGCAGCGTGGCAGGCCTTGCGGCATGGGGCCTGTATTTCGGGTCACCCAACGCTGTCATGTTGGGCTTGTTGATGACCCTTGCTGTGATGTTGAACCTGTTGGTTGGCTCGCTGATTGGTGTGCTGGTGCCTTTGGGTTTGGAGAAAATGGGGCGTGACCCAGCCATGGGGTCTTCCGTGCTGCTGACCTTTACCACTGACAGCATGGGCTTCTTTATTTTTCTGGGGCTGGCCTCCCTGTTCTTTTAAAGCCTGCATATGGTGCCCGTTGTTGCGCCTTCCGTGTCGATTGTGGTGCCGGTATTCAATGAAGTACCCACCATTGACCGTGACAGTTTCACCCCGCGAATTCACGCTCTGATTGAATTGCTTCGACCTTGTGATGAAATCATCTTGGTCGATGGCGGTTCGAGCGATGCAAGCTGGCGAACCCTGCAAGCCCTGGCAATACATCCGCAAATTACAGCCATTCAAAGCCAAAAAGGTCGTGCGCGACAAATGAACTGCGGTGCAGCCACGGCCAAGGGAGACATTCTGCTTTTTCTGCATGCGGACACTGTCCTGAATGCTGCTGCATGGAACAGTTTTTCGCAGGCGCTGCAGGCTCGCGGCGGTCAGCCAGTATGGGGTCGGTTCAATGTGCGAATTTCCGGACAAAGCAGGTGGTTGCCTGTGGTGGCCTGGTTCATGAATCATCGCTCCCGCTTCAGCAAAATCGCCACGGGTGATCAAGCCCTGTTTGCCAGTCGACTGCTGTTTGAAAAGGTTGGCGGTTTTCCTGAGCAACCCTTGATGGAAGACATTGAATGGAGCAAGCGCTTGAAACAGGTGGCCGCACCGTGCTTTCTGCCAATCGACACACCCGTGATGACTTCTGGCCGACGCTGGGACACCCAGGGCGCATGGAAAACAATCCTGTTGATGTGGCGCTTTCGCTATCAGTACTGGCGTGGGGTGCCTGCTACCGAGCTGGCGCGGCAGTATACAGATGCGCGCGAAAAGATCCCTTTGACCGTGGCTGTTTTTGCGAAGTATCCACAGGCCGGGCGTGTAAAAACCAGGCTGGAGCCCATGCTGGGCGCTGAACAATGCGCAGAATTTGCCCGATATTTGTTGCTCAGTACGCTGGATAAATTAAGTGGTGCGAACGTGGTCTTGTGGACTGATGGCGGCAGTGACGCACAGTGGGATTCATTACTGGCCGGGCGACAGGTGACACGCTACATTCAACCGGAAGGGCATTTGGGTGTGCGCATGCAAACCGCAGTTCAAACCCATTTGAAGCACAGTGAGGTGGTTGTGCTGTTGGGGCCAGATGCAGTGCAGTTCACTGTGAACGATCTGCGAGCACTTGAAAAAGCCGCTAAACAACATGCGTTGGCTTTCGTCCCTGCGCTGGACGGGGGTTATGTGGCCCTAGCCTGCACGCGTTGTGTGTCCTCCGTATTTTCTGGCGATATTCAATGGGGAGGTGCGCAGGTGGCTGCACAAACCCGTGAAGCACTTGACGGACTTGGCATTGAAGCCAAATGGTTTGAGGCGCAACTTGACATCGACGAGCCCGACGATTTGAAACAGGCCGTGTTGCAAGGTTGTGTCCCTGAAGATTGGGTCGAACGTTACCCAACAGGTAAGGTCTGAAAAGGATTAGTCGTGAGGAAAAAGTGCAGACAGTGAAACAGGAGCCAATGAAACCCCCAAATGGGACAGATGCCAAAAAGGCACGCGTGGCTGGCGCACTCGCAGCCAGCTTGATCTGCATCAGCATGCCTTTGCATGCCTCAGAGGCCTTGCCCCAATGGCCGACCGATGTGTCTGCCGGAATTCCCGCTGCATGGAAACCCCAGTATCACCCGGACATTCCAGCACACACCGAGTTCAGCCTGCAAAAAAACGGCGAGAAAACAGTGTTGCTTGCTCACGCAGACAAGGCTTACGGCACCTTGGTGCATCTGTTTGATAAGCCGAAGGCATTGAAGACATTGGGTTGGGAATGGCAGGTATTAACCCAACCAGCAAAGGCGAATTTGCAGACCAAGGCGGGCGACGACGCGGGCGCAAAACTGTGCGCTTTTGTCCAGGTGGATGAAAGCAAAATTGGTCTTGGAACCCGCCTTGCATTGGCCGCTGCGCGCACTGTTTCCGGTGAGCGCTTGCCCGCGGCCACCCTGTGTTATGTGTGGGGTACGCCGGGTGAAAAAGTAGGGCAGGTGTTTGATAATCCCTACACTGACCGTGTGAAAAACATTGTGCTTCGCGATATGGCCAGCGCAGCTGAGCTGGTTTCAGAAAACCGGGATTTGCAGGTTGATGCACGTAAGGCGTTCGGCAAAGAATTGCCAGAAGGGCCCGTGATGATCACTGGCTTGGCTTTGGGCGCAGATTCAGACAATACCAAATCGAAAGCCAAGGCCCTGTTTGGGAAGCTCAGTGTGCAGTGAAATGGTCAACCCATGTGAAATGCCTATTTCGGGTGATGGTGCAACCCCCAAAATGAGTAAATTACTTACAAAAGTAAACTAATTTATAGTGCAGACTTGCCTCAAGGAGTAATGTCTGCATGAAAAAACTAATGATCGCCACAGCGCTTCTGCTGCCATTTTCGGCCATGTCCATGACTTTGGATAAAAACAGGCTGTACATGGGTGGTTCGTATTCGAATATTGATATTCAATCAGATGGCGTTTCTGTTGACCTTTCAACATTGTCCGTCGTTGGCGGTTTTCGGGTTAACCGATTTGTCGCTTTGGAAGGTCGATTTGGTCAAGGTCAGAGTAAAGGAAATCTGGCTGGAGCGGTTGTTGAAGTTGACCGCTTTGTTGGGCTGAATCTCGTCGGTACTTATCCGCTGGGCGATGACAATTTTAGATTGTACGGAAGCCTTGGATACAACGACATTGAGCTAACGGGTTCAGTCCCCGGGTCTAGCATCAGTGGATCTGTTGATTCTGTGAATTACGGTCTAGGGATTTCGTATGTCGTCGGTCCGCTTGAATATCGAATCGGATACGAGAATTTCTATGACAAGGACAGTGTAAAAGCGGATGGCTACACCATCACTGTGAATTACACGTTCTAATAAGAAAGGGGCCTCGGCCCCCTTTTTTCTACAACCCGGCCATTTAGCCCTGATTCAAATTCATGGTCTTCACGATTCGCTCGCAGTACCGGGCGATCTGGTCAATTTCCAGATTCACCGGGCTGCCCGCTTTCAAATGTTTCAGGGTGGTCATTTGAACCGTGTGCGGAATCAGGTTGATGTGAATATCGCATTCGCCGCTTGCATGGTCATCGACCTGGTTCACGGTCAGGCTGACGCCATTCACTGTGACCGAACCCTTGTAGGCGAAAAAAGGCGACAGGGATTTTGGCGCGCGTATTTGCAGGTGCCAGCTTTCACCGACTGGTGAAAAATCCACCACACTGCCCAAACCATCCACATGACCGCTGACCAGGTGACCGCCGACACGATCGGACAGGCGCATGGCTTTTTCCAGGTTCACTTCACCGGGTTGACTTAGGCCCACGGTCTTCGACAAGCTTTCCTGCGAGACGTCCACGTGAAAGGTTTGATCTTGCATGGCCACCACGGTCATGCAGGCACCTTGAATGGCGATGCTGTCCCCCAGTTTGACGTCTGAGAAGTCGAGCGAGGGTGCATGCACTGCAAGACGTACTCCTGCATAAGTTGAGTCCTGCAAGGGCTCAACAGTTTTGATTTGACCGATTGATTCAATAATTCCGGTGAACATGGGTGCTACTACTCCTGATTATTTTGAACCCACGTAATTCGCAGGTCTGGTCCAATTTGTTCAAATGACTGAATTGCCCAGCTGACATAAGCGGGCAGGGCTTCGAGTTCTGGCAGGCGGAACAGGCCTTGGCCTGGCCCCAGAAATCGAGGGGCAATGTATTGCACAATTTCATCGACTAGGCCCGCTTGCAGGAACGAACCGTTCAGGCCGAAGCCTGCCTCGAGGTGCAACTCATTGATACCACGTTGTGCCAGCTCTTGTAACAGGCGCAGCAAATCCGTTTTTACTTTTCCAGCATGTAAACCTGCCGCCACTGGCGCCACGTTCAAGGCCTCGATATTTGCTGCGTTCGGGTGTGTCGTCAGCCAGCCCGGTCTGTGTGGTTCAGTGTGTGCAATCAGTACGCGCCCGGATTGAAGCAGGCGGGCATCGGGTGAAATTTCCAGCTTGCTGTCCACAATCACTTTCAAGGGCTGGCGTTCCGTGTCAATGCCGCGCACATTCAGTTGCGGGTTGTCGGCTTTTACTGTGCCAATGCCACTGAGCACCGCACAGGCTTGCGCACGCAGGTGGTGGCCATGCAGCCGGGCTGCCTCGCCGGTGATCCACTGGCTTGCCCCATTGTTCAGCGCGCTGATACCGTCGGCGCTGCTGGCAACTTTCAAGCGCACCCAGGGGCGTTGGCGTTCCATGCGACTGAAAAAACCACGGTTAATCCAGCGCGCCTGTTCAATCAACACACCGTGCGCGGTCTCAATGCCAGCCGCTTGTAAAATCGCCATGCCTTTGCCTGACACCAGCGGGTTGGGGTCTAGCACCGCCGCTACAACCCGCGCTACACCCGTTGCCACCAGTGCTTCCGCACAGGGGCCGGTGCGCCCATGGTGGGCGCAGGGTTCCAGGGTTACATAGGCGGTGCTGCCTGCCAGGGAGACACCGCGAGCCCTGGAGTCGGCAATGGCTTGCACTTCCGCATGGCCTTCACCTGCCTTGGCATGAAAGCCCTCCGCAATCGCCACGCCATCGCGCGCAAACACACAACCCACGCGCGGGTTCGGCGTGGTGCTGTACTGTCCCTTCCAGGCCAGGTTCAGCGCATGCTGCATCCAGTGTTCGTCGGTGGGTGAAAAGGTGGCCATGGCTTCAGTTACTTCACAGTTACTTTTAGGCGCCTTTTTTGGCAGGGGCAGTTAAATGTGCAATTTCTTCAGAGAAACTTTGCAGGTCTTCAAAGCTTTTGTAGACCGATGCGAAACGAATGTAGGCCACTGTATCGAGTTGTTTGAGTTGTTGCATCACCAACTCACCCAAAAACTTCGTGTCTACTTCCCGAGCGGCGCTCACCAGCAGTTTTTCTTCAATGCTTGAAATGGCGTCATCAATGGCCTCGGCGCGAACCGGGCGTTTGCGCAAGGCAAGCATCAAACTGCCGCGAAGTTTGTCTCGTGAAAATTCGACGCGTGAACCGTCTTTCTTGACGATTGCGGGCAAAAACAGTTCGGCCCGTTCGTAGGTCGTGAAGCGTTTGCCGCAGCTGCTGCACTGCCTGCGGCGTCGAATCGCGTCGCCTTCTTCAGACGTGCGCGAATCGACTACCTGGGTGTCGGCGTTGCCACAGAAAGGGCATTTCATGACGCCGTGGCCCCTTGCTTACTTGTAAACAGGGAACTTGCTGGTCAATTCCTTGACCTTGGCGCGGACTGTGGCCAATGTGGCTTCGTTTTCCGGGTTTTCAAGTACGTCGGCGATCAGGTGACCGACTGCGCGGGCCTGCTCTTCCTTGAAGCCACGTGTGGTCATTGCAGGGCTACCCAAGCGAATGCCGCTGGTTACAAATGGCTTCTCGGGGTCGTTCGGAATTGCGTTCTTGTTCACAGTGATGTGTGCATTGCCCAAAGCCGCTTCGGCAGCTTTGCCGGTGATGCCCTTGGCACGCAGGTCAACAAGCATCACGTGGCTTTCGGTGCGGCCAGACACGATACGCAGGCCTCGCTCAACCAGGGTTTCAGCCAAAGCCTTGGCATTCAACACTACTTGCTGCTGGTATTCCTTGAATGCAGGTTGCAGGGCTTCGTGGAAGGCCACTGCTTTGCCAGCAATCACATGCATCAGGGGACCGCCCTGAATGCCGGGGAAAATTGCGCTGTTGATTTTCTTGGCCAGTTCCTCTTTCATCAAGATGATGCCGCCACGTGGGCCACGCAGCGATTTGTGCGTGGTCGATGTGCACACATCAGCATGCGGTACAGGGTTGGGGTACACGCCCGCAGCAATCAGACCCGCGTAGTGGGCCATGTCCACCATGAAGTAGGCGCCCACTTCCTTGGCGATTTTGGCAAAGCGCTCAAAGTCGATACGCAGGGCGTAGGCCGATGCACCCGCGATGATGATTTTGGGTTTGTGTTCGCGGGCCAAAGCTTCAACCTGGTCATAATCAATGGCTTCTTCCTTGTTCAGGCCGTAAGAAACCACGTTGAACCACTTGCCAGACATGTTCAGCGGCATGCCGTGGGTTAGGTGACCACCTTCAGCCAGCGACAAGCCCATGATGGTGTCACCAGGCTGGAGCAGGGCAAAAAATACAGCCTGATTGGCCTGTGAGCCGGAATTGGGTTGTACGTTGGCGGCTTCGGCGCCAAACAGTTTTTTCAGGCGCTCAATCGCCAGATCTTCAACTGTGTCCACATGTTCGCAACCGCCGTAATAGCGCTTGCCGGGGTAGCCTTCGGCATACTTATTGGTCAGCTGTGAACCCTGGGCTTCCATCACGGCTGGGCTCGCGTAGTTTTCAGACGCGATCAACTCAATGTGGTCTTCCTGGCGGGTGGTTTCCTGCTGCATGGCAGTCCACAATTCTGGGTCGGTTTGGGCGATGCCCTTTTGGCGGTCAAACATAACGATTTCCGGAAAGGATTGGGTTCAAGACAAGCCCAACATTCTAAATGATTTCAAGCGATTCGACCATCGACTTCGTCCATGTTTTGGCCCGGTTTGTCGTGGTTCAAATGCCCGGTCCAGGCCCACAGTTTCACACTTTTATTGCCTTGGGGATCAATATCGACCACATTGAGCGCGCAATTGGGCAGTTGCCATTCACGCTGCTTTTGGAGCGGCTCGCCAGTGCAGTATCGGTAAATACAATCGAGTACACCGCCGTGGGCCACCAGCAATATTGTTTTGTGGGTGCTGACCGCGCAAATTTGCTGAAACGTGGATACCACCCTGTGGTAGAACTGGGCCAGACTCTCCCCTCCGGACAGGGGAGAGTCGGGGATTCGGTTTTTTAGACCAGCAAATTCATTGGGGCTTTTGACCTGCATTTCATCGCCAGTCAAGCCCGACAAATGACCGTAATCACGTTCCCGAAGGCCTTTATACAACTGCATGGCGGGTGTTTTGGAGCCGTGAATTGTCGATGCGGTGGTGTGTGCCCGAGTTAAGTCGCTGCTGACGCACTGATCGTAAAGCGAAATTTCTCGCGCTTCCAGCGAATCAAAGTACTTGCGAAGCAATTGAGCTTGCAACAGGCCGTGCGCATTCAGGGCAATGTCGGTGTGGCCCTGAAAGCGCTTTTCCTTGTTCCAGTCCGTTTCTCCATGGCGCACCAGAATGAAGCGCGATCCCACCGGTTTTTTGCTGACAATTGCACCAAAATCAAGAGCTTGGCTGTTCAATTCAGGTGCACCTTCGCAAAGCGGCGTTTGCCAACCTGAATCACGTAAGTGCCTTTGCCCAAGCGGGTGGCTTTGTCGGATATCTTCTCGCTGTCAATTTTTACGCCGCCCTGCTGGATATTTCGGTTCGCGTCGCTGCTGCTTTCACACAAGCTGGCAGCTTTCAGTACCCAGGCCAAACCTGCGTCCGCGTCACCTTCCGGCAAATCCAGTTTGATCTCGGGCATGTCCTCGGGCAAGGCCCCCTGCTTGAACCGTGCTTCGAATTCGTTCAGTGCGTCAACCGCTGCTTGTGGGGTGTGAAAACGCGCGACCAACTCTTGGGCCAGTGCCACTTTGGCGTTGCGTGGGTTTTCACCGCTGGCGCAGGCTTGTTTCAGCGCTTCAATATCGGCCAGAGATTTAAAGCTAAGCAAGGTGTACCAGTTCCACATTAGCTCGTCAGAAATTGACATCACCTTGCCGAACATATTGGAAGGTGTCTCTGTTACGCCAATGTAGTTGTTCTTGGACTTCGACATTTTGTCCACACCATCGGTGCCCACCAACAGCGGCATGGTCAAAATACATTGCGCGCTTTGGCCATTTTGTTTTTGCAGCTCTCGACCCATCAGCAAGTTGAATTTTTGATCAGTGCCACCCAACTCCAAATCGCTTTCCAGCGCAACTGAGTCATAGCCTTGCAGAAGCGGGTATAAAAACTCGTGCACGGCAATCGGCGTACCGGATTGATACCGCTTCGTGAAGTCATCACGCTCCAGCATGCGCGCCACGGTGTAGCTGCTGGCCAGGCGGATCATGCCGTCTGCCCCCAAGGGCATCAGCCATTTACTGTTGAATTCAATTGCTGTGCGTTGGGGATCCAGAATTTTAACGGCCTGCTCATGGTAGGTTTTCGCGTTTTCCTGAACCTGTTCCTTGGTCAATGGCGGTCGAGTACTGTTCCGGCCTGATGGATCGCCAATCATGGACGTGAAGTCGCCAATCAGAAAAATGACTTGATGGCCTAAATCTTGCAATTGTCGAAGCTTGTTGAGTACCACTGTGTGGCCCAAATGAATGTCGGGTGCCGTGGGGTCCAATCCCAATTTAATGCGCAGAGGTTTGCCTGTTTTCTCGCTGTGAACCAGTTTTTGAATCCATTCCGATTCAATCAACAGTTCTTCGCAGCCACGCTTGGTCACATCGAGGGCGTGCCGAACGGAATCAGACAAATTCTCAGTAATTTCCGTAATTTTGGGGGGCCTACTATCAGGTGACTGGTTCATTTGGCAATCCTTTGTTACACTCTGGCAAACTTCAGTGTTGTATTTTTGAAAATAAAGCTGATTGTGGGCGATCGGCACGTGAAATTTCACACCTTTAAAACTAAAACATGATGCTTCAGAATTTATTAGAGCGAGCAATCGCCGCGTGGGGACAGGGCTTTTCTCTTACCAAGCGCTTTATCCAGTCGGGGTGGCAATTTGCCGACTCCGCGCTTCCCCAATCCCACAATCACAGAAAGTGGGTCATTGTAGGGTTTTTTTCATTCCCTGTTCTCGGTGCAGTGGTTGCAATTGCTGGCTCTGTTCAAAATTCCCCGGTTGATTCCGCTCTGATTAATTCGGAGGTGGTTGTAGAGGCAGTTGAACTTAACCTCGCAGATGAGGGCGTTTACACCTTTGATCCATTGGTTGCCGAAGAGCGAATTCGCCGTGGTGACACACTGGTGGGGTTACTTGAGCGCATGGGTGTCAACACTGCCGGCTTGGCCACTTTCTTGGGCCAAGACAAAACCGCGCGTAATTTGGTAAACCTGCGTGCAGGCCGTGTGTTGACAGTTCAGCAAACCGCTGATGGCGATCTGCAGTGGCTCCGCTACAAAAGCGGCATCGATGAAGACAGCCAGGAATCGATACTGATTCAAAAACTAAACGGGCAATTTGTCTCGAAGCTTGAATCTGTCAACTTTGAGAAACAGATAGTTTTCCGCTCCGGTCGAATTGAGTCATCTCTGTTTGCCGCTGCTGACAAGGCGGGCATGCCCGATTCAGTGGCTATTCAACTGACGGAAATTTTTGGATCTGACATTGACTTTCACCGCGAACTGCAAAAGGGCGATGAGTTCAAGGTAGTGTACGAAGACCTTACACTTGAAGGCCGGTCGGCGCGTTCGGGGCGTGTGTTGGCGGTTGAGTTCGTCAACAATAACAAACCCTACAAAGCCTATTGGTTTGCGCCAAGTGGAAATAGAAACGCGGGTTATTACAACGAAGAAGGTCGTAGCCTTAAAAAATCTTTCCTGCGATCGCCTTTGGCTTTCTCCAGAATTTCTTCAGGGTTCACTCCTCGTCGTTTCCACCCCATTCAACAACGCTGGAAGGCGCACAATGGCGTGGATTACGCCGCACCCACAGGCACGCCGATTATGGCCACAGCCAGCGGCACAGTGAAGTTTTCTGGCTGGCAAAACGGGTACGGCAATTTTGTGGAAATTCAACACCACAGCGGCTACAGCACGGCCTATGCCCACCTTTCTCGTTTTGGCAAAGGCGTTAAAGTTGGCCAGAAAGTAGAACAGGGTGATGTGATTGGATACGTGGGTGCCACAGGCTGGGCAACCGGGCCACATTTGCACTATGAGTTCCGCGTCAACCGGGTTCCGAAAAATCCTTTAAGCATTACCGTGGCTCAGGCTGAACCATTGGATCGAAATTCATTCGGTGAATTCAAGCGCGTACAGCTTGCGCTTGACCGCCGCATGGAGCTGGCCACCACCCAACGCTTGGCTCGCGCCCAGTAAATCATGATTGCCTTGGGCGCCATGTCTGGCACCAGTACAGATGGTGTTGACGTCGCAGCGGTTCAGATTGATTCCAAAACTCAGGAAATGCGGTTTCTCGGCGTACTTAGCGCTGAGTTTCCGCAGAGTTTGAGAGAAACTCTCTTACTGCTGCAAGAAATTCCCCCCCGTTTTCCTTCCAATTCTGATCCTATTGCGATTTTTCTGCAGGCTCGAAAAGACCTGACGGAGCTGTATGCGAGCACAGTGAATGAATTGTTGTGTTTTCTCGGATTAGAGCCGGCTGATGTTCGGGTGCTTGGCGCACACGGTCAAACACTTCGCCATCGGCCCGATCTCGGATACACCTACCAAATGCTGGATGGAGCTTTGCTGGCCAGTAAAACCCGGATAGATGTGGTGAATGACCTGCGTTCAAAAGACGTTGCCTTGGGCGGGCAGGGCGCTCCGCTGGTTCCTGCTTTTCACCGAGCATGGTTGAATGGCAAAGGTGTTTACGACCAAACCGCTGTGTTGAACCTGGGTGGATTTTCAAACCTCACGCTGCTTAACGGACAGGGGCAAGAATTGACTGGTGGTGACTGTGGGCCAGCCAACTGTTTGATGGACCTGTGGGCTCAGCGCGCCTTTGGCTTGCCTATGGACAATGACGGTGAAATTGCTGCGATGGGCAGCCCGAACGACACTTTGCTTGAACGTTTTTGGACCCATCCTTTCTTTCATCAACCCTGGCCCAAGAGCACTGGTCGTGATGATTTCAGTGCGCACTGGTTTGAGTCGTGTTTGGTAGACTCTAATGAGCTTTCATCGGAAGACATCATGGCGACCCTACTGGCTCTAGCTGTCAGGGCGGTAAAGTCGTGTTTACCTGTTTTGGTTGAGCAGGTTTATGTGTGCGGTGGCGGTGCAAAAAACAGCACCTTCATTAATCAGCTACGCTGTGAATGTGCGCCAGCAGATTTCCTGCCGATTGAGAACTTGGGCTTGCCAACTCAGGCAGTTGAGGCCGCTGCTTTTGCCTGGCTTGGCGCGCAGTACGTGTTGGCTGCAACTGGTAATTGCCCTTCAATCACTGGTGCAAGCAGGCCTGCGATCTTGGGGGCTTTACACGTGGCCAAATAAGCAGCAGGTGTGTATTTGCCAAACCTAGTTCGCCAGCAATGATTTACTGTCCAAATTCTTGTTTGCGTTTTGAGAATGGACTGCTGCCCCGCTGAACGTACTCAAGGTGTTGTCTCGAGTGGGAAATAGCTCGGAAATGACCCCAAGACTAATATCGGCTTGCCCTGGAATCCAGGGGACCCTAATCATTTCACGCCCGAATTCAACTTGGGGATTGTTTTCAAGGCTCGCGTTGTAAATCAAAATACAGCAGGGCTCGTAGTCCAACAAAGAGCCTAAAAGTTTCAATTGCTCGATTGCATGCATTTTTTGGGCTGGGTCGCCTGCGTAAAGGATATACACAGGTGACATGCCTTTACGCAGGGCGGTAAGGTAGGCGCGATAAGCACCATTGAGACTGAACTCGACTTTGTCAAATCCCTGTACCGGAAGTCGACGCCGAATTTCCAGCAGATGATCGTGGCTCATCGCCATGACCTGTGCTTCAAATACAGTTTGAGTATTGAAAGCGGGTCTTTTGCTGTGATGGCTAACTTCGGCTTCTTCCGGCAAGATGACCTCGAACACAGAGCCTGCCAGTTTGCCATTGTAGTAGCGGTTGCGGCATTCAGTTTTGGCGAGTATCTGTTCGCTCAAATCGCGAACGATACTTGAACCGTGGCCCCAGCCTTTGTTGTGAGCAGCTACTTTGTTGTTCTCAACGCCAGAACCTGTGTCCACAATTTGAATACATACCCGTCCCTTTCGTCTGCGCAGACCAACCACAACACCCCCCTTGTTGGTGTATTTGATGGCGTTGTCCAGACCATTGCGGATAATCTTGGCCAAAGCTTCCTTGTTACTCGTCACCGTAATTTCGCTGGGTACATAGCGAACTTGAAGCGCTTTGACCTCGGCCAGCATTCTGTATTCTTCGATTAACGGACCAAGAATGTCATGTACCGTTACCGGCATCATAGGGGCGGCGTTTTCATCTTGCGGATACCGGATTGCATTGCCCAATTGGTCAAAGAAATCTTCCAGCATATTTTTCAACGCTTTTTGTGCGGTTTGAATGTGTTGGTATCTTGCTGTAACTTCAGGGTCTTTCGAAATGGCTTTGCCCACGCTGGCCAATATGCCTAAGGTACTCAAGGGCTGGCGCAAATCGTGACGAAAGTCCTTTAAAACCCGGCGCCCTCGAAACGCGAGTTTCATGATGTCTTGATCAATTCTTGTTTGCCCATCGAGACCTTTTTTCGTACGGGTTCGTGAAAAATCTTGAAACACCATGTGAAAAACGCAGGTACCAAGCAAGACGTAAAAGAGAATTTCCACAATCCTGTAGTCCAGTATCCACGCGAGTTCTGTCGATGTTGATGCGTGGAAGAGGCCATTGACCAAACAGTACAACAGACCGAAATAAACCGCTTTGATCAGGGTAACTTTGGGTAAATTGCTGTAGGTTTTTGTAATTGCCAGCAGACAGACCGCTTGAACAGTAATAAAGGCCGTGTATACCAACCCAGAAGTGGTGAACATGTCTGCAATCGCAGTGATGCTGCCGATCGCGAAAGGAACCAAGGCAGAACGCTCTGCAGCGACAACACCTCTTTTTCGACCTAGAAAGGCACTCCCGAAAAACAGGAATGACGCGGCCTGCAGTGCTGCGTGAAACGGGGTGCCGTGTTCAAGTTCTTGTGGTGTGTTGTAACCAAGAATTACGAATCCAAGCAGAACCACACCAATGACAGCGGCCGCATTTTGCCGCTGATTGGGAAGGTGATTTGCAAAGAATGGGTATAAAGCAATACCCAGTAATACGGCTAGCCCTGATAGTGAACTGTCTGTCATTTCATAGTTATAGTCATTGCCGGCTTTGTTGCCGGCTTTTGGTTTTTATGCCATGGCTGATGCGTTGAGTCGCGGAATTTTGCGATAAAGACTGACGGCCTGGGTTCTGTTTTTCACATTCATGCGCGTGAAAATCTCGCGCAAGTGTGTTTTTATAGTTTCTGGTGATAAATCAAGCTTGCGGGCAATTTCCTTGTTGGAAAGGCCAGAGGCCAGAAAGTGCATGACTTGTTGTTGTTTGTGCGTTAACTGAATGCCATTGTTTTGACCAAGTCGCCCAGTGATGTGTTCGCCGTTGGTTTGGCGATTGGACAGCGCATTGGGGCGCCATTGAACCTGAACACCCGCACGGGTGAGTGCTTCCAGCAACACCGCCGAAGTTTGTTCAAAGCCTTCCGATTTAGACAGCGTCCAAGAAGGGGCATGTTGATTGGGTACCACGGAGTGAAGAAGGGTGTCGTCGCCACTCATGATCAAGGTGGGTAGGTTTGCACTCATCAAGGCCAAGGTGTCAATCACATCCTGCCCATGGCAGTCTGGCAAACGCAGGTCAGTAATCACAAGTGCCGGGGAATTTTTGCTGAACAATTCTTTCGCGTGTGCAATGCTGGCCGCGCAGAGTATGTCTGCGTTGGTTGCCACGAATTCAACCAGGTCTTTGATGCCTGTTGCGAAAAGTGGGTGATCCTCAATAACCAGAATTTGGTTTGATGGCATGAATGTCTCCTCCCGAGGAAAAGCTAGTTGAAAAGGTGTCACCAGATGTGAGCATATGAACATCTTTATTGGATTAACACCTTTTTCCAACCCTCTTTAGGGGGAGTTAATCGTCTTGGGTTCATGCAGTCAATACGCAAAACCCGTAATTACAGTAATAATTCTTGAAGTGACTTCGTTCTGTTACTTCTTTTCATCGTGTTTGGGCCCTATTTCACAGGCTTGCAGGCTGTTAAGCTGTGAACTGGTCGCTTTTCATTACAATAACGGGGTAGGTCAGGAAGTTGACTAATCCAGACTAGGCTCGAGCAAGAATCATGAGAACAAGATTAAGCGCCGCGACCAAGCCGGTGGACGAAACACAGGCCCGGGTGCGACGCAAAGAACAAACACGCCAGAATTTGATGCAGGCTGCGCTTACCCTTGTTGGCAACGGCAGCAGCTTTACTGCCCTGGGCATTCGGGAAATTACCCGAGAGGCTGGTGTGGTGCCGACTGCGTTTTATCGCCATTTCAAAACCACCGATGAACTGGGTCTGGCTCTGGTCGAGGACGGCGGTATTACCTTGCGCAGGCTGTTGCGAGAGGCTCGCCAAGCCAGCCTGCCAGGCGAGGACATGATTCGACATTCGGTGAGCGTGTTTGTGACCTACCTGAAGCAGCACCACCTTGAGTGGCGTTTTATCAGCTCAGAAAGGTCAGGTGGTTCGCAGTCCTTGCGCAATGCCATTCGCAATGAGATTGCACATTTCACCAATGAAATGGCCAGCGACCTGCGGCTGTTGAACATCTTCCCTGGACTGTCCACGCACACCCTTACTCTGATTTGCAGCCTCGTGGTTACCCTGATGATGAACTCGGCCACGGATTTTCTGGATGTCAGGCCAGATCAGCCGCAAATTGAAAAAGAAATGCTCGACAATTTCGTGAAGCAAATTGTGATGGTGTTTCTTGGTGCGGCGCATTGGGAAGAAGAGCCCACCCAGTCACTGCTCAGTGGCTTGTCCAAACCAAAATGACTAAACCCATTGTTTACGTCGACCTGGACGGCACCTTGAGTCCATCGGATGTGCTGCTCGAGAGTTGCCTGCTGCTGCTGAAGCAAAACATTTTTTTTGTGTTTCCAATGTTGTTGTGGGCGATGCAGGGTGCTTGGGTATTTAAAACCGAGGTATCTAGAAGAATTGATCCGGTGCTGGATCATTTGCCAATTGATCCCATGGTGCTGGAGCGACTGAATCAATTGAAAGCGGCTGGCCATGAATTGGTATTGGCCAGCGCATCGATGCGTCGAGATGTGCTGAAGATTGCCACCCGTTTGGGCCTGTTTTCCCGGGTCATCGCAAGCGAGCACAGCAATTTGAAGGGCCAACAAAAACTGGTAGCCATTCAGGCGGATAGTCAGGGGCGGCCCTTTGTGTATTTTGGTGATGCTTCAGTAGATATTCCGATCTGGAAACAGTCTTCACTGGCATTCGGTGTGAATACTTCCCTTCGCACCCGAGGAAAAGCTGCAGCCGCTGGTATTGAATTGAACCGGCTAGACACGCGAAGTACTGGCATCAAAGTTTGGCTCAAGGCCATGCGACTTCAGCAATGGGCCAAAAATGGTTTGCTGTTCTTGCCTCTGATTGCTGCCCATGAAACAGATTTTGCTTTGTGGGGCAAGATGATGTGGGGCTTTTTGGCGTTTGGCTTTTTGGCCTCTGCCACTTACATTTGGAATGACCTGATGGACCTGAATGCGGATCGCCAGCATCCGCGCAAGCGCCACCGGCCAATGGCCAGCGGCATGCTCAGCATCACCAAGGCGTTTGTATTGATGAAGTGTTTGGGCATTGCCGGCTTTGCGGTGGCCTGGTTGGCGGTAGGTTGGCAATTTACCTTGGTGTTGTTGGTGTACACCGTGGTTACCTTGATGTACACCTTCGTATTCAAGCGCACCGCTTTTGTGGATGTCTTGTTGCTGGCGATGCTTTACACCGTGCGTGTAATCGCGGGCGGCGTGGGTACGGGCATCGACCTCTCCAGTTGGTTATTGGCCATTTCACTTTTCGTGTTTTTGAGTTTGGCATTGGTCAAACGTTGCGCCGAACTTGAGTTTTTGCAGCTTGAGGGCACCCAGCCTCAAGGCCGTGGTTATCGCATGAGCGATCTGAGTTACTTGGTGTCCATGGGTATCTCCAGTGGATTTGTGGCTGTATTGGTGTTGGCCTTGTATGTCGACAGTCAGAACGGCTCGATGTTGTACGCGACACCTGAGTTTTTGTGGGGAATTTGCCCCTTGTTTTTGTACTGGTTAATGCGAATCTGGATCATGACCTCCCGCAAGGAAATGATTGATGACCCAGTGCATTTCGCCATTCATGATCGCATCAGTTGGGGCTTTTTGGCTTCAGTGGGTGTGCTTGTGTATTTGGCCTCCTGAGATATCCAATATCCATGTCTAGTCATTTTTCTTCGTCCAGATCCCAAGGACCCGAGCTGACGTTAAGAACTGCCAAAAGTTTGTTTGTCTGGACTGTTGTGCTGACCGCCGTCATCAAACTCTGGTTGGCGTGGTTTTTTCCCATGACTGGCGACGAGGCTTTCTTCCATTTGTGGTCGACTGATCTGAATTGGGGCTATTACGATCATCCGCCCATGGTCGGCTGGTGGTTGTGGGCGCTGAGTCATCTTGGCAATGAACCGATTGTGGTGCGCAGCCTGACCCTGCTGTTAACCACAGTTATTGCTTACGGTGTGGTGCTGCTGGCCCGTGAATTGTTGCCACGCGAGCAAGAGCCCCGAGCCTGGTTGGCTGGTGCTGTTTATTTGTCAATGCCGGTATCGTGGTTTGCCGTGTTTGTTACCACCGACACGCCGTTGATATTTTTTATGGGCCTTTCCATTTACACCTATGTCAAAGCGATTCGCACTGAGTCGAGTGCGGCAATGTTTCTCGCTGGTTGTTTTTTGGGTTTGGCATTTTTGTCCAAATACTTTGCTGTCTTGTTGGGTTTCGCGTTTGGGTTTCACTTGTTGTTTCAGCGGCAGCGTTTCAAGTACCTGTTTCTGTTGTTGGCTGGTGTTTTGCCGTTTGCCAGCGTGAATATTGGCTACAACCTACATAATTGCTGGAACAACATCATGTTCAACCTAGTGAACAGGCATGAAGATGCCCAGTTGGGTTGGGGCACGGTGCTTACGTACCTGGGTATGATGATTTACCTGATTACTCCGTGGGCTTTGTGGAGTTTGCTCAAGGGCAGCCGGGTTTGGTTGCGCCAAAGCGCCTTGGCGTTTGCCCTCTTGGTGCCACTGGCCCTGTTTTTTGTCATTTCACTCGAAAAAACAGTTGGCTTGCATTGGGTGCTGGGCTTTTTACCCATTGCTTTTGTGCTTCTTGCCTTGTGCACGCCGGGCATCTGGATGAAACGTTACATTGGCTTCAATGCTGTGTTGTCGATTCCACACTTGGTGTTGTTTGGTCTCTTGATGCATGCTGAAGTATCGGTATGGCCAAAACAGGATTTTCAGGAAGACGTGCTGTTTCACCGCGAAATGCCGGCTATTCTGGATGAGTTGACTCGCGACATGCCTTCAGACGGCGTATTGACCACTGTGGCTTATTCGCCTGCCGCCTTGATGACTTATCACTACGGCAAGGTGGTGCCTGTTTTTGGTCCTGGAAAATACCATGCACGCAATGACGATACCTTTGTTGACTGGCGGGAAATGGACGGCAAATCCATTCGAATTGTGGCCAAAGCCAAGCCGATCGACCCGGCGCTTTATCAAGATTATCTGAGCAACGTTTCAGTGCAAACCCAAGTGATTGAAGGCGTGCCCTTTACGATCGTAGACGGCAGCAATTTCAATTACTCCCGGTTCAGAGACGTGGTGTTACGTGAAGCTGTGGAGAAGTACTATCAAATTCCATCGATACTGCCTGTGATGGACTGTCCGTTTGCACGCAAATATGGATTTGAAGAAGAATGCCGCCTGGGGATCCCAGGCGGCTAGACACTAATTGGTGTTTTCAACAATCTTTTGCCATGTCAGTTCGCCTTTCAGCAAACTTTGTTGGTCGCCTTCCTTCAGTTTGACAGGTATAACCCAGCTGCCAGTTTCAGAGATCTTTGCAGGTTTCTTATCCAGTCGTGGATCTGCATAGGTCACCGTTCCAGTTTCTGATACTTTGACCCATGGTGCTTGTTCAGTGCCAGGGGTATGAAACAGTTCAACTGAGTTTGCCCATGCATGCATGCTGTTCAGCCAGACTCCATCTTTTCGAAGCTCGATGAATGGCACACCCTGGTCATCCAGCACCTGAAACTCACCTTTGGCCGTGCCCATGCGGCTGAGTAGGAAGTTGTTGCCACTCAGGCCTGGCACCATGGCGTTCAGGCCAGTGAAGTCAGCTTCGTTGACCAGCGTTGGGCGCCAGTAACCTGTCATGGGTTCGGGCTCTATACGTTCGATTCGAACACTGATGGGTTTGCCGTTGGCAACCATGGCCAGATTAAAGTGAGCCAAGTCCTCTTTAATCAAACGGGGATCGTACCAACCATAGCCAGGTTGTTTGTCCAGCAAAACCCAATTGGGTTTCAACTTTGGGTTGTCTTTGAGACGGTCAGGGATAGGGCCGCCACCGGGTTGTCGGGAACGGTGCCAACCTGTTGCGTTTAAGTCCGCATACAGTTTGTTGCCTTTGAATCTTAGAAAGGCGCGTTTGTCCTCGCCCAAAATTTCAATTTGTTGTTGGCCGTCTGTGGCCAATGCAAACTGAAATGCATTGCTTTTCACTACCTGCAGCGAGATACCTTTGGGTAGCTTCGTTTTTGGACTGACAGTTGGAACACCTCCCTCGGTGCCGTGTTCAGCATGTGCGAAAGCGACGCTAGGGGCAATCAGGGGGCTTGAGATAATTAGGGTAGAAAAAGAAAACGCCAGGCAGGCGCCCAGCGTTTTCTTCACCCAGTTCGTTTTAACGACGGGCATTGGCAGTCATCACTCCTTGTCCATTGCCGTGCTTCAACATGAAGCTGACAGATTTGGAAGGCAGCAGTGAACCATCCGCTTGCTTGGTGCGCACAAAGGTCATGTAAGCACCTTGTGGAACCACTGCGGCCTGATCTGGAATGGTGAAGCGTACGCTTTGCCCAGTCACGGTTAGCTGGTTCTTGGGAATAACAACGGTACGCTGGTCAGCGTCGGTCAAGTGCGTTGTCACGGTATGGCGTACCAAGGAAACTGAGTCAATTTTGCCCATATCAGTTCCAGGTGCCATTTCCAGTGTCACTTGTTGACCTTTGCGGAATTCGCGCAACATGGTTTTTCCATTGCCAGCGGGTGTCGAGTTGCCGCCTGCGAAACCAATCAAGTTGGGGCGGTTTGGATTGTTCACATACGGTGGGGTGTAAATCTCGAACGAGGGATCACGGCCGTCATTGGGAGCAAAACCAAACGCTGCCAGATTGATGTTCTTCAAGTACAACGTGGAAATTGGCGCATGACCACCCACCAGCACACGGCCGTCTTGCATCAGCAGGGCAGTGTTGTGATAAGTGCGGGGTTTGTTGGCCACAGCCATTTGCGTCCATTTCTTGGTCGCTGGGTCAAAGCGTTCAGCGGTTTTTCTTGGAAATTCTATGCCAGGCGCGACAACTCCATCCCGATCTGCACCGTTAAAGACTATCACTGAGTCATCGGGCATCAGCACTCCAGACCCATACCAGCGGGTTTCGTTCAAAGAACCTGTTACTTCGCTTTGGTAGTCAATAATATTGTCTCCATCAGTTTTAACGGTATCTATACGCGAAGATCCAACCGCTATATATCCGCCCGGAGAGGCTAGACCCACTAAAGGAAGAACACCTCCTGCCGTAAGGAAGCTGGCTTCCTTGTACAGACCTTGGGAGTTGGGGCGCAGCGGCATCATGATTGAAAATGTGGAGCCTCTCATACCTGCGCCAACTACCTTTTGTAGGAGCTGCTCTGGGTTGCCGGTAGTTACCACGCTCAATAGCTTCTGAAGTGCTTGAGGGCTTTTTATCACAACATCTGTCAAAGTTTTGGTTAAAGCACCGACTGCGGCATTGGTTGCAGTAAGTGGATTTAGAACCTGTGTAAGTGATTCAAGTCCAGCATCACTGAATTTCAACGGGAAGCCAGCGTAGGCTAAATCTGACCAATTCTGATTTTTTGGGTTGTAAGTCGCGGAAATGTTCCAAACCGCTTGATCGTAGGACTGACCAAAGGGATTAAAGGCTTGACCTCCCGCATTGTAATACACGTGGCCGTTGGGTAGCAGATGTAGTCGTGGGTAAAGAGGGAGAGAGCGCTGGGCAGTTTGCGGGTTGACAGTCCACTTACCAGTTGCCGGATCGAATGTTTCGGTTTGCGGAACATTGCGGCCACTTTGCTCTGGTGCCTGAGGATATACAGGTTTTAGCAGCTTTGTAACTCCGCTTGCAACGAACATTTTGCTGTCGGGCAGGGTGATCAAAGCAGGATACCAACGACCAAAGTTCATGTCGTTGCCCTGCATCCAGCGGTTGGTGTTGGGGTTGTAAACTCGGCTAGTCTTCAGACCTTCCAGTTCGGTCAGGCCGTACCCGATCAGGTTGCTGCCTGGCTCGCTGTAATAAGCAGTGCCGCCCACGGCCATGATGGAACCATCGGCGAGCATGGCCACGTCTGCGCAGAACAGGGCACCGTCTGAGCTATTGGTTTCCTTGTTGGTTAGGCCGAGACCTGGCAGCAGTTCGGTGATCTCGTAACCGTCAGGGTTGGCGCCAGAGTCCACCTCAAGTGGTCGAATCCAGTTGGTCGCAGAAGTCGCATCTTTCGGAATGATCATGCGGCGAGTTTGGTCGTTAATGGCCTTTTGACCAAAATCCACCAAGATGCTGAACTCAAAGTCTTCAGTTCCCTCCAGCGCGTTGAAATATAGGAAATCGCCGTTCGGCAGCAACGAGATGGTACCGGCTGCGGGCTTGCAACGAAGCTTGCCGTTTTCACCAATGCCCATGCACTTCTCGGGTGCCGGAATGGGTGTGGCATCTGGGTTATTGTCGTTGTCGCCTGAGCGTTCGTACACGAAGGGCTCTTCAAATGGCGAACTAAAGGAGCCTTTCTGACCCTCTGCCGCCACGCCTTTTTCAGTGCTGATGGGGTTGAATTTGGCACCGATCAGATCGTCTAAAAGACCGGCTTGTACAGGCAGAGCAGCTCCCAATCCAATGGCGATTACTGCAGATAGTTTATTCAGCTTGAACACGTGTATCTCCTCCTAGCAAGCTGTTTTTGTAGAAGAAGTGAAGAATGTAGGTACTAAGTACTGCGTGTCTCACTTCTCATGATTGTTAACAGTTGTTACTGTTGATGTGCATTTTTAGATGCATCTTTCTAAAAAGAATAACCGTGATTATGGTTTTGTGCAATCGTTGTTATACAAATTAAAAGTAGTATTTTGACGAGGTTATTGAATCTTTTTGGTTGGGATAGTGAAGCTTGAAAAACGTACTTTCAAGTAACTTGAATGCGGTGGAAAAGATGATCGACAAAGAAAAAACCCCCTCAGTTTTCACTGAAGGGGTTTCTTGTTTGGTGGCGAATCAGGGATTCGAACCCCGGACCTGCGGATTATGATTCCGTCGCTCTAACCGGCTGAGCTAATTCGCCGAAGACCGAGAGTATAACTGAGCTTTC
>LFEF01022129.1_pt1 | contig 115725 bp, 121 predicted proteins | sample 619371 | NCBI WGS metagenome assembly LFEF01 (sample SAMN03014291, study PRJNA259931) | freshwater metagenome | biome: lake; feature: waterbloom | place: China: Taihu Lake | collected 2006-08 | depth 0 m m
GCACCTGCACCTGCACCTGCACCTGCACCTGCACCGGCGGAGCGTGCCCAGCCTGCTCCGCCTGTTGCAACGGTGCCGACGCCGGCGCCGACACAGGCGCCTGCTCCGGCATCGCCGCAGGTGCGGCAGAATGTCGCCGAGCGTACGCCAGCGCCTACTGCTGCGCCCAGCGCTTCAGGCAATCGGTCTTGGTATGCCAGTCAGCCGGGCAGCAACTATCTGGTCCAGATCCTCGGGACACGTGTCGAAAAGAATGCCCAAGCGATCGTTCAGCAGCACGGCGCCAGCTATCGCTACTTCACCAAGACGCACGAAGGCAAGCCGCTCTACGTCGTCACCTACGGCAATTTTGCCAACCGAGCGGCAGCGGTTGCAGCGGTGAAGTCGCTGCCCGCTTCGCTCCAGGCCGGCAAGCCGTGGGTACGAAGTTTCGCCAGCGTCCAGCAGGAATTGGCGCCAGCTCGATAAAAAAATGCCCCGAAAAAGTGCGCAATGCACTGTTTTGGGGCTTGCAAAAATAAATTGTGCCGATCTAGCGGGCTTTGTAAACTGCTCCCCCTTTTGCCCACGTGAATGACGGGGTGAGTCGCTGCGCCGTCAATAAGGGGTTGATTTACAACGCATTTAGCTGGTGGAGTGCCTATGAGAGCAGGTCTGTTTCGTCCTGAAGAGTTCAAGGATAACTGCGGCTTCGGTCTGATTGCCCACATGCAGGGCGAGGCAAGCCATCACCTGCTAAAGACTGCCATTCAGTCCCTGACATGCATGACTCACCGCGGCGGCATCAACGCCGATGGCAAGACCGGCGACGGCTGCGGTCTGTTGATGCAGAAGCCTGACGCCTTTCTGCGCGCGAAGGCCTTGGAGCATTTCAACGCCGAGCTGCCGGCCCAATATGCGGTTGGCATGGTCTTCCTCGATCAGGACGCCAGCAAGGCGGATCGCGCTCGTGCTCAGCTGAGCGAGGAAATCCAGGCGCAGGGGCTTACCCTGGTTGGCTGGCGTGAGGTCCCGGTGGATACCAGCGTTCTCGGGCAGCTGGCGCTCGAGCGTCTGCCGCGCATTGAACAGGTGTTCGTTTCCGGCGACGGGCTCGATGAGCGTCAGTTCGGCATCAAGCTGTTCTTCGCCCGCCGCCGCGCCGAAGTCGCACTGGCCGACGACAGCGCCTTCTACGTCTGCAGCCTCTCGGACAAGGACATCATCTACAAAGGCCTGATGATGCCGGCCGACCTGGCCCAGTTCTACCCGGACCTGGGTGACGAGCGCCTCGCGACCGCGATCTGCGTGTTCCACCAGCGTTTCTCCACCAACACCATGCCGCAGTGGCGGCTGGCTCAGCCGTTCCGCTTTCTTGCGCACAACGGCGAAATCAACACCATCACCGGTAACCGCAACTGGGCCCAGGCGCGCCGCCTGAAGTTCGCCAACGAATTGCTGCCGGATCTCGAAAGCCTGTCGCCGCTGATCAACCGCACCGGTTCTGACTCCTCGAGCATGGACAACATGCTCGAACTCTTGGTCACCGGAGGAATGGATCTGTTCCGTGGCCTGCGCATGATCATTCCGCCGGCCTGGCAGAACGTCGAGACCATGGACCCCGACCTGCGTGCCTTCTACGAATTCAACTCCATGCACATGGAGCCCTGGGATGGCCCGGCCGGCGTGGTGCTGACCGATGGCCGCCACGCGGTTTGTCTGCTCGACCGCAACGGGCTGCGTCCGGCGCGCTGGGTAACCACCAAGAATGGCTATATCACCCTCGCGTCCGAAGTCGGCGTCTGGGATTACAAGCCGGAAGATGTGCTTGCCAAGGGTCGTGTCGGCCCGGGGCAGATCCTCGCGGTGGACACCCACACCGGCAAGGTGCTGCACACCGATGACATCGACAACCACCTGAAGGCGCAGCAGCCTTACAAGAAGTGGCTGCGGCAGAACGCGCTGCGCATCCAGTCGACGCTGGATGACAACGATCACGGTTCGGCTTTCTACGATGCCGACCAGCTCAAGCAGTACATGAAGATGTACCAGGTCACCTTCGAGGAGCGTGACCAGGTGCTGCGCCCGCTGGCCGAACAGGGCCAGGAAGCGGTCGGATCGATGGGCGACGACACGCCCATGGCCGTGCTGTCGCGCCGCGTGCGTTCGCCCTACGACTACTTCCGCCAGCAGTTCGCCCAGGTGACCAACCCGCCGATCGACCCGCTGCGCGAAGCCATCGTGATGTCGCTGGAAACCTGTCTGGGTGCCGAGCGCAACGTCTTCGAGGAAACCGCCGAACACGCCAATCGGGCGATCCTGACCACGCCGGTGATCTCGCCCGCCAAATGGCGCACGATCATGAACCTCGAGCGGCCCGGCTTCGAGCGTCTGGTCATCGACCTCAACTACGAGGAAGGTACCGGCCTCGAGGCGGCGATCCGCAACATCGCCGATCAGGCCGAAGAGGCCGTGCGCGGGGGCAAGGTGCTGCTGGTGCTGAGCGATCGCCACATCGCTCCGGGCAAACTGCCGGTGCATGCTTCGCTGGCGGTCGGTGCGGTACACCACCGCCTGGTCGAGACCGGGCTGCGCTGCAGCTGCAACATCCTGGTGGAAACCGCCACCGCTCGCGATCCGCATCATTTCGCAGTGCTCATCGGTTTCGGTGCGACAGCTGTCTACCCGTTCCTCGCCTACGAAGTGCTGGGTGACCTGATCCGTACCGGCGAGGTGCTGGGCGATCTCTACGAAGTGTTCAAGCACTATCGCAAGGGCATCTCCAAGGGGCTGATGAAGATCATCTCCAAGATGGGCATCTCGACCATCGCGTCCTACCGCGGCGCGCAACTGTTCGAAGCCGTCGGCCTGTCCGACGAGGTCGTGGAGCTCAGCTTCCGCGGCGTCGCCAGTCGCATCAAGGGTGCCCGCTTCGAGGACCTCGAGGCCGAGCAGAAGGCGCTGGCGGTCGAAGCCTGGAGCAGCCGCAAGCCGATCCAGCAGGGTGGCCTGCTGAAGTTCGTCTACGGCGGCGAGTACCACGCCTACAACCCCGACGTGGTCAGCGCGCTGCAGCTCGCCGTGCAGAGCGGTGACTACAGCCGCTTCAAGGAGTACACGGCGCTGGTCGATCAGCGCCCGGTGGCGATGCTGCGTGACCTGCTCAAGGTCAAGCTGGCCGATCAGCCGCTGGCGCTGGAGGAGGTCGAGCCGCTGGATGCCATCCTCAAGCGCTTCGACTCCGCTGGTATTTCCCTGGGCGCACTGTCGCCGGAAGCCCACGAAGCCATCGCCGCGGCGATGAACCGCATCGGGGCGCGTTCGAACTCCGGTGAGGGCGGTGAAGACCCGGCCCGCTACGGCACCGAGCGCAGCTCGAAGATCAAGCAGGTCGCAACCGGCCGCTTCGGTGTGACCCCGGAATACCTGGTCAACGCCGAAGTGCTGCAGATCAAGGTCGCCCAGGGCGCCAAGCCGGGTGAAGGCGGCCAGCTGCCCGGTGGCAAGGTCAATGGCCTGATCGCGCGTCTGCGTTACGCCGTGCCCGGCGTGACCCTGATCTCCCCGCCGCCGCACCATGACATCTATTCCATCGAGGACCTCGCGCAGCTGATCTTCGACCTCAAGCAGGTCAATCCGCAGGCGCTGGTGTCCGTCAAACTGGTGGCCGAGCCGGGCGTGGGCACTATCGCCGCCGGCGTGGCCAAGGCCTATGCCGACCTGATCACCATCTCCGGTTACGACGGCGGCACTGGTGCCTCGCCGCTGACCTCGATCCGCTATGCCGGTTCGCCGTGGGAGCTGGGCCTGGCGGAAACCCACCAGACCCTGCGCGGCAATGACCTGCGGGGCAAGGTCCGGGTGCAGACCGATGGTGGCCTGAAGACTGGCCTGGACGTGATCAAGGCCGCGATCCTCGGCGCCGAAAGCTTCGGCTTCGGGACCGCGCCGATGATCGCCCTGGGCTGCAAGTACCTGCGCATCTGCCACCTGAACAACTGCGCCACCGGCGTCGCAACCCAGAACGAGCAGCTGCGCAAGGATCACTTCATCGGCACGGTCGACATGGTGGTCAACTTCTTCCAGTTCGTCGCCGAGGAAACCCGCGAGTGGCTGGCCAAGCTGGGCGTGCGCAGCCTCGGCGAGCTGATCGGCCGTACCGATCTGCTCGAAGTGCTGCCGGGCGACACCGCCAAGCAGAACAACCTCGACCTGACGCCGCTGCTCGGCGGCAGCAACATCCCGGCCGACAAGCCGCAGTTCTGCGAAGTGGAGAAGAACCCGCCGTTCGACCAAGGGTTGCTGGCAGAAGAAATGGTCAAGCTGGCCAAGAGTGCCATCGACGCCAAGAGCGGCGGCGAGTTCGAACTGGAGATCTGCAACTGCGACCGTTCCATCGGTGCGCGCGTCTCCGGCGAGATCGCCCGTCAGCATGGCAACCAGGGCATGAAGGATGCGCCGATTACCTTCCGCTTCAAAGGCACGGCGGGGCAGAGCTTCGGCGTCTGGAACGCCGGCGGCCTCAACCTGTACCTGGAAGGCGACGCCAACGACTACGTTGGCAAGGGTATGACCGGCGGCAAGCTGGTGGTCACCCCACCGCAGGGCGCTGCCTATCGTTCGCAGGATTCGGCCATCATCGGTAATACCTGCCTGTACGGCGCCACCGGTGGCAAGCTGTTCGCCGCCGGTACTGCCGGCGAGCGTTTCGCCGTGCGCAACTCCGGCGCCCATGCGGTCGTCGAGGGTACCGGTGACCACTGCTGCGAGTACATGACCGGCGGTTTCGTCTGCGTGCTGGGCAAGACCGGGCACAACTTCGGCTCCGGCATGACCGGTGGTTTCGCCTATGTACTGGACATGGACAACAGCTTCGTCGACCGCGTGAACAACGAACTGGTCAACCTGCAGCGCATCACCGGCGAGGCGATGGAAGCCCATCGCAGCCATCTGCAGGATGTGCTGCGCGAGTACGTTGCCGAAACCGCGAGCGAGTGGGGGGCAGAACTGCTGGATAATCTTGACGACTATCTGCGTCGTTTCTGGCTGGTCAAGCCCAAGGCGGCCAACCTGGCCTCGCTGCTGTCGAGCACCCGGGCCAACCCGCAATAACAAGAAGCCGCTTCAGGCAGCGGCCCCGCCTTGGCTGGGGCCGCTGCTTACCCTGATTGTCTTGCAGCCGTATGTATCGTCTACGGCCGCTGTTGAGAGGTTATGAAATGACTGAACGTCTGAATAACGACTTCCAGTTCATCGAGGTCGGGCGCAAGGATCCGAAGAAGAAGCTGCTGCGCCAGCGCAAGAAGGAGTTCGTCGAGATCTACGAACCCTTCAAGCCGCAGCAGGCCTGCGAGCAGGCCCATCGCTGCCTGGGCTGCGGCAACCCTTATTGCGAGTGGAAATGCCCGGTCCACAACTACATCCCCAACTGGCTCAAGCTGGTTTCCGAGGGCAACATCCTCGCCGCTGCCGAGCTGGCTCATCAGACCAACACCCTGCCGGAAGTCTGTGGCCGCGTATGCCCACAGGATCGCCTCTGCGAAGGTGCCTGCACGCTGAATGACGGTTTCGGTGCGGTGACCATCGGCTCGGTAGAGAAGTACATCGCCGACACCGCCTTCGCCATGGGCTGGCGGCCGGACATGTCCAAGGTCAAGCCGACCGGCAAGAAAGTCGCCATCATCGGTGCCGGCCCGGCGGGCCTTGGTTGCGCGGATATCCTCGTGCGCAACGGCGTGACCCCGGTAGTGTTCGACAAGAACCCCGAGATTGGTGGCCTGCTGACCTTCGGCATCCCTGAGTTCAAGCTGGAAAAGACCGTGCTCAGCCGCCGCCGCGAGATCTTCAGCGGCATGGGCATCGAGTTCCGCCTGAACACCGAAGTGGGCAAGGACATCAGCATCGATCAGCTGCTGGCTGACTACGATGCCGTGTTCATGGGCATGGGCACCTACACCTACATGAAGGGCGGCTTCCCTGGCGAGGATCTGCCGGGCGTGTACGATGCGCTGGATTTCCTCATCGCCAACGTCAACCGCAACCTCGGCTTCGAAAAGTCCGCCGAGGACTTCATCGACATGAAGGGCAAGAAGGTCGTGGTTCTGGGTGGTGGTGATACCGCGATGGACTGCAACCGGACTTCCATCCGCCAGGGCGCCAAGAGCGTGACCTGTGCCTATCGCCGTGATGCGGCAAACATGCCGGGTTCGCGCCGTGAAGTGAAGAACGCCAAGGAAGAGGGCGTGAAGTTCCTCTTCAATCGCCAGCCCATCGCCATCGTCGGCGAAGGCAAGGTCGAAGGTGTGAAGGTGGTCGAGACCCGTCTTGGCGCGCCGGATGCCCGTGGCCGCCGCAGCCCCGAGCCGATCCCGGGCTCCGAGCAGGTGCTGCCTGCCGATGCGGTGGTCATCGCCTTCGGTTTCCGGCCGAGCCCGGCACCGTGGTTCGAGGGCCAGGGTATCCAACTGGACAACCAGGGCCGCGTCGTCGCCCCGGAGCAGGGTCAGTTCAAGCACCAGACCAGCAACCCGAAGATCTTCGCCGGTGGCGATATGGTTCGCGGCTCCGATCTGGTGGTGACCGCGATCTACGAAGGGCGCCAGGCTGCCGAAGGCATCATGGACTACCTCGGCGTCTGATCGGTGTTGATCGAGCGCCGACAGGGGCTCGGAACGGCCTGATTTGAATCAAGCCCAAAGGTAAAAGGCACGGCACTCGCCGTGCCTTTTTTTTTCCGCTTTGCGACAATGCACGGCACTTTTTCGCTGGAACACTGCCATGACTGCCTTGAAGAACGACCGCTTCCTTCGTGCCCTGCTCAAGCAGCCTGTCGACGTCACCCCTGTGTGGATGATGCGCCAGGCCGGCCGCTATCTGCCCGAATACCGGGCCAGCCGCGCCAAGGCCGGTGACTTCATGAGCCTGTGCATGAATCCGGAGCTCGCCTGCGAGGTAACCCTGCAGCCGCTGGATCGCTATCCGCTGGATGCCGCGATCCTGTTCTCCGATATCCTCACCGTGCCGGACGCCATGGGGCTCGGCTTGTACTTCGAGACCGGTGAAGGTCCGCGCTTCAAGAAGGTGGTGAGCAGTGCGGCGGACATCGAGGCGCTACCGATTCCCGATCCGGAGAAGGATCTGGGCTACGTGATGGACGCGGTGCGTACCATTCGCCGCGAACTCAACGGCCGCGTACCGCTGATCGGTTTCTCCGGAAGCCCGTGGACCCTGGCGACCTACATGGTCGAAGGCGGCTCCTCGAAGGACTTCCGCAAATCCAAGGCGATGCTCTACGAAAACCCGCAGGCGATGCACGCCCTGCTGGACAAGCTGGCCCAGTCGGTTACCAGCTACCTCAACGGCCAGATCCTGGCCGGCGCCCAGGCGGTGCAGATCTTCGATTCCTGGGGTGGCAGCCTGTCGGCCGCGGCCTATCAGGAGTTCTCTCTGGCCTATATGCGCAAAATCGTAGACGGTCTGATCCGCGAACATGACGGCCGCCGCGTGCCGGTGATCCTGTTCACCAAGGGTGGCGGGCTGTGGCTGGAGTCCATGGCCGACGCCGGTGCCGAAGCGCTGGGGCTGGACTGGACCTGCGACATCGGCGAGGCGCGCCGCCGCGTCGGCGACAAGGTGGCGCTGCAGGGCAACATGGACCCGAGCGTGCTCTATGCCAAGCCCGACGCCATCCGCGCCGAGGTCGCGCGTATCCTGGCAAGCTTCGGTCATGGCAATGGCCACGTGTTCAACCTGGGCCACGGCATCACGCCGGAAGTCGATCCAGCCCATGCCGGCGCCTTCATCGAGTCGGTGCACGAACTGTCCGCGCAATACCACGCCTGACTTTTCACCGGCTCGAAACGAAACGCCCCGCATCAGCGGGGCGTTTTGCATTGCAGGCTCAGTGTGCCGTCTGCGGCTCCGGCAGCGGACGCAGGCGCGCCAGGTGCAGCGCCACGGCGAAGGCGATCAGCAGCAGCGAGGCGATGAACAGGCCGACGCCATCCCAGCCGGCGGCGTGCCAGAAGACCCCACCCAGCGTGCCGGCGGTGCTGGAGCCCAGGTAGTAACTGAACAGATAGAGCGAGGAGGCCTGGCCGCGTGCCTGCCGGGCACGGCGGCCAATCCAGCTGCTGGCAACCGAGTGGGCGCCGAAGAAACCGAAGGTAAACAGCAGCATGCCCAGCAGCACCAGCGGCAGCCGGTCGAACAGGGTCAGGCCCACGCCCGCCAGCATCAGGGCGATCACCAGCCAGAACACCCGGCGCCGGCCGAAGCGATCGGCCAGTGCGCCGACTTGAGCCGAGCTGTAGATGCCCGACAGGTAGAGCACCGCCAGCAGACCGATCATGGTCTGGCTGAGGTGGAACGGCTCGGCAATCAGCCGATAGCCGATGTAGTTGTACAGCGTGACGAAACTGCCCATCAGCAGAAAGCCCTGCAGGAACAGCCAGGGCAGGCCGGCATCGCGGAAGTGCAGGCGGTAGCCCTGCAGCAATCCCTGCGGGCGCAGCGGTCGCGGACGGAAGTGCCGCGATTCCGGTAGAAAGCGCCAGAGCAGCAGGGCCGCCAGCAGCGCCAGCCCGCCCATCAGTCCCAGCACGCTATGCCAGGACAGGTAGTCCACCAGCACGCCGCTCAGCAAGCGTCCGCTCATGCCGCCGATGGCGTTGCCGCCGATGTACAGTCCCATTGCCAGGCCCAGGTGGTGGGGATGGATCTCCTCGCTCAGGTAGGTCATGGCCACTGCAGCCACGCCGCTGAGCGCCAGGCCGACCAGTGCGCGCATCAGCAGAACGCCATGCCAGCTGGGCGCCAGCGCACTACCGACGGTGAACACCGCGGCAGCGAGCAGGGAGGCGACCAGCACCTGCTTGCGGCCGATGGCATCGGAGATCGGCCCGGTGATCAGCAGGCCGACGGCCAGGGTCAGCGTCGAGAGCGAAAGGATCAGGCTGCTCTGCGCTGCGTTGATGCCGAATGCCTGCGACAGCATGGGCATCATCGGCTGCACGCAGTAGAGCAGGGCGAAGGTGGCGAAGCCGCCGGCGAACAGGGCCAGGGCGGTGCGCGCGAAGCGCGGGGTGCCTTTCTCGGTATGGCTGATGGGCGCGCGAGGCGCCGGTATGTCTGCTGACGCGTCGCTGGCGTCGTGCTTACTGCTCACGATGAAGACCTCTGTCCGATTCGCTTTTTCCGGCCAAAAGCGGCCCGTTACGCCTGTGATCGCTTTTTCGATCGAGGGCGCGATTGCTGTTGTTTGGGTTTATGGACGAAATGATAGGAAGCTTTGTTTAAGCTATCCAATATATTATTCGACCTGAATGATATGTTTTGCGACTCATAAGGAGCGCTCATGGAGCTGCGTCATCTTCGCTACTTCGTGGCGGTCGCCGAGGAACTGCACTTCGGTCGCGCCGCCGAACAGCTGCGCATTTCACAGCCGCCGTTGAGCCAGCAGATCCAGGCGCTGGAACAGGAACTCGGCGTAAGGCTGTTCGATCGGACCAACCGGCGCGTGGCGCTGACCGACGCGGGCCGGCTGTTTCTCGAGGAAACGCGGCGCACGCTCGCGCAGGTCGACAAGTCGGTAGACGTGGCCCGGCGCGCCGAACAGGGCGAAATCGGTGAGCTCAAGGTGGGGTTCACCTCATCGGCGCCGTTCACCTCGATCCTGCCGCGGGCGATTCTGGCCTTTCGCCGCACCTTTCCTGCGGTGCATCTTGATTTGCAGGAGATGACCAGCAAGCAGGTGGTCGATGCCGTGCAGGACGAGACGCTGCAAGTGGGCATGATTCGCCCGTTCGCGTTGCCGGCGGGCCTTCAGACCGTCGAGCTGTTCAGTGAGCCGCTGGTGGCGCTGATGCATGCGGGACACCGGCTGGCGGATGCCGGGGACGAGGGGCTGACACTGGCCGATCTGGCCGAGGAGCCCTTCGTGTTCTTCCCGCGCAGCTACGGTACGGGGCTGTACGACCAGTTGCTCAGCCTGGCGCGCCGTGCGGGCTTCAATCCACGCATTGCCCAGGAGGCGAACGAGGCGCTGACCATCATCGGCCTTGTCGCCGCCGGGCTGGGAGTGTCGGTGTTGCCGGCGTCGTTCCAGCGCATCCGCATCGACGGCGTGCGCTTTCTCACCCTGCAGGACAAGGATGCGACCACCGCCGTCTGGCTGGTCAAACGCCGGCAGGAGCAGTCGCCGTTGGCGCAGGCCTTCATGGAGCTGGTAACGCGCGAGGCCTCCGCGCAGCGCTAGGCGTTCGCTCAGGGCTGCTTGTAGTGGCCGGGTGTATCGCCCTTCTCGTGCTTGTGCACACGGGTCACGCGGATGTCGGTGATGCCCATGACTTCGGCCTGCTCCAGCAGCTGCGCCTCGTCGGCATCGGCCTTCGGCATCACCAGGCTGTTCTCGGCATCGGCATTGTGCAGCTGGATGAGGTGCCGCGCCGCCTCGCCCTGGGACAGGCTGTCGACGTCGGCGTCATAGGTCTCAGCGCGCGGGTCGTTCTGGTAGATGTAGTTGATTTCGAAGGTGTGCGAAGACTTGCCGAACATGAGGCGCTCCTGTGGAGGTCACTGATGTTCAGTGGACTCGACGGCAACGGCAAACGTTCCAGCAGACGGTCGGTCGCGGTAGAGCCGATGCCTTGGCCAGCGCATCGGCAGGGATGCTTACTTGACGTTGGCCAGATCGCCCTTGAGGGCAACGCCGGCCATGATGGCGCCAGCGTGGCACTCGTACTTCTGACTGTCCTTGTATTCGACATGCTTGTAGTTGCTGGCGATGTTCACCACCGCATTGGCACCGGCGGCCTTGGCGGCCTGCTGCATGGCGATCAGCGCCGATTGCAGCGCCCAGCTGCAGGCGCCTTCGTCGGTCTTGTTGAACGCGTTGGTCTTCTTGCTGGTGGTAACGCCGCTGCGCACGACCGTGGCATTACCCGGCGTCTTGCCGGCCAGGTAGAACTTGACGCTGCCATCCAGTCGACCGGCCTGGGTCGCTTCGGCAACCACGGCATCGAAGGGCAGGTAGTGAGTGGTGTCACGGGCCTGGCTGATGCCGGGCAGCACCAGAAGGGTCAGCGCTGTGCCTATCCATGCGGTTGTTTTCATCGGCGTTTTCCTTGCGGTTGTGGGTGAAACTCAGGCCCAGCGACGGAAGATCAGCGAGGTGTTGATCCCGCCAAAGGCGAAATTGTTATTCATCACGTACTCGTGCTGCATGGTCCGCGGCGCACCCCGCAGGTAGTCGAGATCGCCGCAGCGCGGGTCGACCTCGTCCAGGTTGAGCGTGTGGATATAGCGGTCGCGGTTCATCATCTCGATGCTGAACCAGGACTCCAGGGCGCCACACGCACCCAGGGTGTGGCCGAGAAAGGACTTCTGCGAGCTGATCGGCATGCCGCTGCCGAACAGCGCCTGGGTCGCCTGGGTTTCGGCGATGTCGCCCTGTTCGGTCGCAGTGCCGTGGCCATTCACGTAGCCGATGGCCGCCGGTGCGAGCCCGGCATCTTCCAGGGCCAGTTCCATGGCGCGGCGCATGGTCAGCTGTTCCGGCTTGGTGGCATGTTGGCCATCGGCGTTGCTGCCGAAGCCGACCAGCTCGGCGTGAATCGTCGCGCCGCGGGCCAGTGCGTGCTCCAGTTCCTCGAGCACCAGCATGCCGGCGCCTTCGCCAATCACCAGGCCATCACGGCCGCTGTCGTAGGGGCGCGGCGAAGTATGCGGTGCGTCGTTCTTCAGGCTGGTGGCATAGAGCGCATCGAAGACCATGGCCTCGGTGGCGCAGAGCTCCTCGGCGCCGCCGGCCAGCATCAGTGGCAGACGGCCGAACTTGATCGCCTCATAGGCGTAACCGATGCCCTGGCTGCCGCTGGTGCAGGCGCTGGAGGTGGGGATAACCCGCCCGGTGAGGCCGAAGAAGATGCTGATATTGGCCGCGGTGGTGTGCGGCATCATGCGAATGTAGGAGTTGGCGTTCAGCCCGTCGGCCACCGAGTTCAGTAGCATGTTGCCGAACGCTTTGATCTCCTCGGTGCTGCCGGTGGACGAACCGCAGGCGACACCCATGCGGCCGTCGCGGATCGAGGCGTCTTCCAAAAGACCGGCGTCGGCGAGCGCGCGCTCGGCGGCCAGCACCGACAGTCGTGACACGCGGCCCATGCTGCGCAGCTGCTTGCGTGTCCAGTGCGGAGGCACGCTGAAGTCGTCCACCGGGCCGGCCAGGCGGGTGTTGAGCTCCGTGAAGCGGTCCCACTCGGCCATGCGGCGGATGCCGCTGCGGTTGGCACTGAAATTGGCTTCGATGCTCGTCCAGTCGCTGCCCAGGGAGGTGATGCCGGCCATGCCGGTGACCACCACGCGTCTGCCGTTCATCAGCACAGCCCTCCGTTGACGGCGATCACCTGCCGGGTGATATACGCCGCCTCGGCGGACATCAGGAAATTCACCGCACCGGCGACCTCTTCCGGGGTGCCCATGCGCTGTGCCGGAACCATCTTCAGCATTTCTTCGATGGGCAGTTCGGCATCGAGCATCTCGGTATCGATCAGTCCGGGGGCAACGCAGTTGACGGTGATCATGCGCTTGCCCAGCTCCACCGCCAACGCCTTCGCCGCACCGATGACGCCAGCCTTGGACGCGCTGTAGTTGACCTGGCCGCGGTTGCCGATCAGGCCGGATACCGAGGTGATGCAGACGATGCGCCCCGGCTGGCGGCGGCGAATCATCGGCATGGTCAGCGGCTGCAGCACATTGTAGAAACCGTCCAGGTTGGTACGCAGTACCTGGTCCCAGTCGTCGTCGCTCAGGGCCGGGAAGGCACCGTCGCGAGTCAGACCGGCGTTGCAGACGACGCCGTAGTAGGCGCCATGCGCTTCGACATCGGCTTCCAGCTCGCGCCGGCAGGCGGCGCGGTCGGCGATGTCGAACTGCAGGATGCGCGCGCTGCGACCCATCGCCTGTATCTCGGCCTGGACCGCTTCGGCCTGGTCGCGGCGCGAGCGGCAGTGCAGCACGATGTCATGGCCGGCGCGGGCAAGGCGCAGCGCGATGGCGCGGCCAATGCCTCGGCTGGAGCCGGTGACGAGGACGGTTTCACTCATGGGGCAGACTCTTGTAGGTAACTCGCCACTTCGGGCGGGCGGAACACGTTCAGACGGGCCTCGGCATGGATGCCGGGGCCGTCGAGATGACATTCGAACACGCCCATGCCGTTGTCGTCCTGCAGCGAACGAGTGGCACGGACGCGCAGCCGGGCGCCGACCGGGAAGGTTTCGACATTGCACTGGTAGCTACGGGTGCCGAGCAGGAAGCCCAGCTCCACCGGCTGACCGGCCTGACGCGCATGGCAGCCGGCGAAGGCCGCGACGCTTTGCGCCATGATCTCGACGCCGACCCAGGCAGGCAGACTGCCGTCGGCGGCGCTGAGCAGGCCGTCGGCGCGTACCTGCAGGTGTGTCTCCACGCTGTCTTCATCGAAGCGCTCGACAGCGTCGAGCAGGATCATGTCGCCAGCGTGGGGTAGCAGTTCGGCGAGGGGCCAGTCGATCACGGCGCGTCTCCCAGGATCAGGCTGATATTGTTGCCACCGAAGGCGAAGGAGTTGCTCATCATTCGGCGCGGCGAGGTTCTACCCATTCGCAGTTCGGCGGTCACCAGGCGCAGCGGTGGCAGCTCCGGATCCGGCTGGCCGTCCCAGCGATGCGGTGGCAACTGCTGGTCGGCGTTGAAGCGCGATAGCGCCAGCCAGCAGAACGCCGCCTCCAGCGCGCCAGCGGCGCCGAGGGTATGGCCGGTCAACGGCTTGCTCGAAGAACAGGCGACACCCTGAGGAAACAGCGTGGAAACGGCCTGGCTTTCCATGGCGTCGTTGTGCGCGGTGGCTGTGCCGTGCAGGTTGAGGTAATCGACCTCTTCCGGTGTGCAGCCGGCAGTGGCCAGCGCCTGGCGCATGGCGGCAAGCGCGCCGCGGCCTTCCGGTTCGGGGGCGGATATATGGTAGGCGTCGGAACTGGCGCCGCCGCCAAGCAGGGCGATGGCGCCATCAGCGGGCTCGCGGGTCATCAGAAACAGCGCCGCCGCCTCGCCGATGTTGATGCCGTTGCGGTTGCGCGAGAAGGGATTGCACAGCGACTCGCTGGTGGCTTCCAGCGCGGTGAAGCCTTGCAGGGTCAGGTCGCTCAGGCTGTCGACACCGCCGCACAGCACTGCATCGCAAATGCCGGCGTCGAGCAGGCGTTTGGCGCTGAGCAGGGCGCGGGCACTGGAGGTGCAGGCGGTGGAGATGGCATAGCAGGGGCCGCCCAGTTGCAGCCATTCGCCGAGAAAGCTCGCCGGCGCCGCCAGTTCCTGATGCCCATAGTGGTAGCCCGGCGGAAAGCTGCCATTGTGCAGCAAGCCGGCGATGCCTTCTCCGGCTTCCTGGATGCCTGTGGTGCTGGTGCCCAGGACCACACCGATGCGATGCCGGCCGTGGCGGGCGATGGCCTGGCGAATATCGCCTTCGATCTCCAGTGCAGCGGCCAGCAGCAGCTGGTTGTTGCGGGTGGCATGGCGTGGATCGTCATCAGGCATTGCCGGCAACGCTGAGCGGACCGCGCCCACCGGTAAGCGTCGACCGGCCACCGGCTGCGTATGGGGCTGCATGCCGGAGGTGTCGCCGGCGAACAGCCGTCGGGCCACCTCGGCCTTGCCACTGCCGAGCGCGCAGATCACGCCAAGGGCGTCGAGGTAGGCGGTCATCGTTGGCTTCCGGGCGAGTCGGGCAGGGGGGCGACACGATAGGTCAGCCCTGGCGCCACGTCGAGTTCGAAGCTCTGTGCCGCGCGATAGCGGACCTGCCAGCGCAGGTCGTCGCCCTGGCGCAGCCGGCGCTCGCCAGCACCTGGCTGTTCGGCTGCGGCGCCATACAGCGCGGCCAGCTGGTCGCGGTCGGTCAGGGCGAACAGCAGGGCGGCGAACAGCTCGCGCGCCTCCGGATTGGGTCGAAGCAGCCCATCAGCCTGCCAGGCACCATTGCGCAACTGCTGCCGCGCCAGTGGAATGCCCAGTGGGTCGAGCAGCGACCAGCGCAGCGACGCCCCTTCGCGCTGGATCACCAGCAACCAGTCGGCCGGCTCGCTGCCCTGGCGTTGCACATGCAGCTGCAGCGGTACCTGAAATGCGGGTGTGCTGGCAGGCAGCGGCAGGCGCGCCGCGCAACCGGCCAGCAAGACCAGACACAGGCCCAGCAGAAGTCGCCTCATCGCCGCGCGCTCACGCGTCGGCACCGGCCGAGCAGAGTTCGGCCAGGACGCGCAAGCGGCGTTTGGGTTCGGCGACATAGGGGTTCTTTTCGTCCCAGGCATAGCCGGCGAGGATCGAGCTGATCATCCGGCGGATCTCCGGCTGGGCGTGTTCGTAGTAGATCACGTCCTGGAAGCTGCAATCGTACCAACCCTCCACGTAGGTCCGGAAGGTATCGACGCCGCGCTTGAGCGGCGCGGCGAACTCGCGTTCCCAATCCACCGGTTCGCCGCTCAGCTGGCGATGCAGCACGGCGGCGGCCATGTGTGCCGAGCGCATGGCGATGGTCACGCCGGAGGAAAACACCGGGTCGAGGAACTCGGCGGCGTTGCCCAGCAGGGCGAAGCCCGGACCGTGCAGGCTCTTGACGTTGGCCGAGTAGCCGCCGATCAGGCGCGCCGGGGTGTCCCATTCGGCATTGGCGAGAATGCGCCTGAGGTTCGGTGCCTCCTGGACGAATTCGCGCAGGCAGGCATCGAGGTTCACCGGCCGGCCTTCGTAGCGCTCGGCACTGGCGACCACACCCAGCGAACAGCGGCCGTTGCTGAACGGGATGGTCCAGTACCAGACGTCCCGCAGCTCGGGATGGGTGGTGATAAGGATCTTCTCGCGGTCGAAGCGTGGATCGTCGATACGGTCCTCGATATGGGTGAATATCGCCCGGCGCACCGGGAAGCCCGACGGCGCTTCCAGGTCCAGCAGCTGCGGCAGTACCCGGCCATAGCCGCTGGCATCGAGCACGAAGGCGGCATCGACGCGGTATTCGCTGCCATCGGCCCGACGAATCTGCAGCCAGGGCTGCGCGCCGGTGAAATCCACCGCGGTGACTTCTTCCTCGTAGCGGATTTCCACGCCCTGCAGCTCGGCCTGGTCGGCCAGCAGCTTGTCGAAGTCGGCGCGCTGGACCTGGTAGGTGCTGCCATGGCCAGCGGTGAACTTGTCGCGGAAATCGAATTCCGTGTAGCGCTCGCCCCAGCCGAAGGCCGCGCCGTGCTTGGTCTGGAACCCCGCCGCGCGCACCGCCTCGAGCATCCCGGCTTCCTCGATGAAGTCCAGGCAGTGCGACAGCAGGCTCTCGCCGATGGAGAAGCGCGGAAAGCGCTGGCGTTCGACGATCAGCACGTCGTGGCCCTGGCGCTTGAGCAGCGCGCCAGCGATTGCGCCGGACGGGCCGGCTCCGATGATCACGACTTCACGGTGTTGCGTCTCAAGCGGCGCCATACGGCCTCCCTGCCTGTGGTGGTGTGTCTTGCTGATGGATGGCCCAGGGGGCCAGGAAGAAACTGAATGCCAGGCCGAGGCTGACGGTGAGGCCGAAGTTGCTTACCGCCGGCGTGCTGGACACCGCCAGCAGGCCGAACGACAGCCAGGTGGTGGTGGCCGCCAGCAGGGTGCCGACCAGGCTGACCGCAGCGCCGCCGACCTGCTCGCGCATCAGAATGGCGTAATCCACGCCGATCGCCGTGACCAGCAGCAGGCCGAACAGGCCAAACAGCGTCAGCGGCTGACTGAGCCAGCCGAGACTAGCCAGGCTTGCCAGGGCGGCCAGCAGGGGCACGGCCAGGCAACGCAGGGCGCCGCCCGCCCCGAAGGGAAAGCAGAGCAGGGCAAAGATCAGCAGGCTGGCGAGCAGCTTGAGTTCGCCCGCCTGAAGCTTGGTCGCGGCAAACAGCTGGTTGAGGCGGGCCGGCTGGTCGACCAGTGTCGTGCCGGGCACGTCTTCAGCGATGAGTTCCAGGGCGGCTCCGTCGCGCAAGCCCTGCAGGCTGATCAGCCCGGCGACGCCGTCGTTCTGCGCGCCGAGCCAGAGCGCGCGCCAGGGCTCGCCAAACGGGCCTGCCAGCGCCGCCTCGATGGTCACCGGTGGCTGTGCCTGTAGGCGCTCGATCTCGGTCTGCAGGTTGCTCGTCGCGGCGCCCAGGGCGGCGAGCGGCTGGCTGGCTGCAAGCAGGTGCGGCAGAGCGGCGCGCAGGCGGTCCTGTTCGGCAGTCGGTGCAACCAGCTGGCTCAGGGCAAGGTGCCCGCCCAGGCGTTGCTCGGCCTGCAGGTCGGACAGGCGGCGGCTGAGCTCGGCCTGGCGTTCGAGCAGCGCGTCGGCATCGGCGGCGCGCACGAGGAGGTACTGGCTGGTGGGCTGGAAGCCGGTGATCGTACCGATACGCTCGGCTTGCTGCTGCAGTACCGGCGCGCGGCTGACCCACTGGCGCAGGTCGTCCTCGAATGACAGCTGCAGCACACCGCTTACGCAGAACAGTCCGAACACGGCCAGCAGCCAGGGCGAGCCGATGCGTGCAAGCAGGGCCTGGCGCACCTGCAGCCAGCGCTGCGCCCAACCCAATGGGCGTGGCCAGGGCTGCAGTCGACCATTGAACAGCAGCGGCAGCAGGCAGGTGGTGCAGAGGAAGGCGCCGAGTAATCCGGCTGTAGAGAAGACCGCCACCTGGGTCAGTGCCGGGAAGGGCGTGAAGGCCAGCGCGAGATAGCCGATCAGGTTGGTTAACAGGGCCAGCGCCAGTCCCGGCAGGATCAGACCCAGCGCGCGCCGGCCGTGCCAGGGCTGCAAGGTCCAGCTCTTGGACAGATAGTGCAGCGGGAAGTCCAGGCTGACGCCGATCAGGCTGGCGCCGAGCACCAGGGTCAGTACGTGCATCTGGCCGAACAGCGCGACGCAGGCGGCCGCCCCCGACAGCGCGCCGACCAGCACCGGCAAGGCGGCGAGGAGGATGCGCGGCGTACGGAACAGCCAGAGCAACAGCAGCAGGGTGGCACCCAGTGACAGGCTGCCGATCAGGCTCGCCTCGGCGCGGGCCGAGCGCTGACCATGGGCGGCATGCAGCACGCCGCCGGCAGCGAGCAGTTCGCCGCCGGCGGTTTCGACAGCGCTGCGGGCGGCCTCGACGAGTGCGGCTACCTGTTGTGGCAGGCGCTCATCGAACGCATCGCCCTGCGTGCGCGCGTGCACGACGGCCCAGCGCTGGCCGGCGTGCTCGGCAATCAGACGGCCATCGCCACCGGTGCGAAGGCTGCCCGGCTGCGGCAACCCTTGCAGGGCCAGGCCGGCGATGCCGAACCAGTCCTGTTCGAGCGGCAGCGGGCTGGCGGCGAAGGGGTCGTAGAGGCGCTCGATGCGCTGCTGGACGAACCGCGCGGGATGTTCGATGAGCTGCTGGCGCTCGGTATCGCCAAGCAATCCGAGGGACTGCTCGCGCAGCTGGCGCGCGACCGCCGGCAGGTCGGGCTGTACCCGCTCGCGCACCTGGGCGAACAGGCCGCTGCCACGCAGTTCGGCTGCCAGGCTTTCAGTCAGGCGCCAGGTTTCACGCTCGTCGTCATGTCGGATCAGCAGCATCAGGTCGCGCTTGAGCGGCTCTTGCATGCGCTCGGTCGCCAGCCCTTCGAGCGCGCCGTGACTCGCGTCGGGCAGGAGCTGCAGCAGGTTGGCGCTCAGCGGCGGGCCGTCGCGCCATTGCCAGGCATTCAGCGCCAGCAGGCCGAGCAGCGCCAGGCAGAACAGCGCGGCCGGCCAGCGCCGGGTCTGCAGGTGCTCAGTCGGCAAGATCGCGTTGCTCGCTGGCCGTGGGGGCGAGGTCGGTCCGGCTGTCGAGCAGACGGATCAGCGTGCGATCACCCTGGGTTTCGTGCAGCTCGATTCGAGTCACCGTCTCACCGCCCTGGATCTCGATGTTGGCGAAGATCTGCTTGAGCAGCGCGCCGCGTGGCGTCAGTTGCAACCGCCACGCGTCGGGGTCGCCTTTCAGCTGCAGGTCGAAGTCGCGCTGCAACGCCTGGGTGTCGCCGCTTAGCACGGCGAGGAACAGCTGGTTCTGTCGGGCCGAACCGCCCTGCGGGTCGACCGCCTGCCAGCCCTGCTCGCCGCGCCGCGCGATCCCCTGAGGCGTAATGCGATAGTCCTGGCGGATCGGCTGTTGCAGCAGCCAGAGCAGGCCGTGGTCGCGGGACAGGGTGAACTGGCCGTGACTGGTCAGCGGCTGCGGCAAGGCTCTCAGGTGCTTGTCCTGAATGAAGTCGCCACGTACCACGGCCGGCCCGCTCAGTTGTTCGGCGAGCTGTGGCAGGTCGAAGGACTGCGCCATGGTGATGGTGGTGGCCAGCAGCAGGACGGCGGCGGCCAGCCATTTCTTGAAGAGCGGCGTCATGCCAGTGCGCGCTCCACCGCGTCGACGAACACTCGTGGCGAGGCCAGCAGCATCTCGCGGCTGGCGATCTCCACGGCGACCTGCACGGTGCTGCCGCGGGTCATGCGCTCGCCGGTTTCGGCATCGCGGATCAGGTAGTTGATCTTCAGGCGGTTCTCCCACTCCACCAGGTCGGCGCGCACCACGATGCGCTGGTTGAATCGCGCGCCGCGCATGTAGCGCAGCTGCACGTCGATGATCGGCCAGGCATAGCCGGCATCGCGCATCTGCTGATAGTTGTGGCCGATACGCTCGAGCAGCGCACAGCGGGCAACCTCGAAGTACTTGACGTAGTGGCCGTGCCAGACCACGTCCATGGAGTCGACATCGAAGAACGGCACGAGCATCTCGACCTCGGCCTGCAGTACGCCGTCCTTACGCATAAAGCCTCCAGTGGCGGTTGCGGATCTGTTCGAGGCACAGACGCAGTTCGCCTTCCAGCGCCCGGTCTTCGATCAGCGGGAGGAAGGTCGCCGCCAGCTCGCTGTGCATGGCCGCCAGTGGCGCGGGCAGCGGGCGCGCGTCTTCCAGGCGCTGGCGCAGCCAGACGCCCTGCTGGGCGGCGAGCAGCGTGGCCGCGGCGACCTGCTCGCTCAGCTCCAGGCTGCGCAGCGCGTCGCGGGCGGCGATGGTGCCCATGCTCACCTTGTCCTGGTTGTGGCATTCGGTGGAGCGCGAGAAGACGCTGGCCGGCATGCTGTTCTTCAGCGCTTCGGCGGTCCAGGCGCTGGCGCCGATCTGCACCGCCTTGAAGCCGTGGTTGATCATCGCCGTGGCGGCCGGCGCGCCGGAGAGGTTGCTCGGCAGGCCGTGGTTGTAGCGCGTGTCGACCAGCAGGGCGAGCTGGCGGTCGAGTAGATCGGCAACGTTGGCCACCAGGTTCTTCAGGCTGTCCATGGCGAAGGCGATATGCCCGCCGTAGAAATGCCCGCCGTGCAGCACGCGCTCGTTGTCGGCATCGATGATCGGGTTGTCGTTGGCGCTGTTCAGTTCGGTCTCGATGAACTGGCGCAGCAGGCCCAGGCTGTCGGCCAGCACACCGAGCACATGGGGCGCGCAGCGGATGGAGTAGCGGTCCTGCAATCGATGCAGCGGCGCCGCGGGCGCATCGATGGCCAGGTCCTGACGAATCCAGGCGGCGACCTGAGCCTGCCCAGGATGTGGCTTGGCGGCGAACAGGCGCTCATCGAAGTGCTCGGGGTTGCCCTGCAGCGCGATCACGTTCAGTGCGGTGATGCGGGTCGCCAGCTGCAGCAGGTAGTCGGCGCGGGCGTAGGCCAGGCAGGCGAGTCCGGTCATCACCGCGGTGCCGTTCATCAACGCCAGCGCCTCCTTGGGGCGCAGGGTCAAGGGCGTCCAGCCGAGCTGGCGATGCACTTCGGCGGCGCTGCGGCGCTCGCCGCGATACAGCACCTCGCGCTCGCCGGCGAGGGCGGCAGCGACATAGGACAGTGGGGTCAGGTCGCCGCTGGCGCCGACGGAGCCTTCCTCAGGAATCAGCGGCAGCACATCGTGTTCGAGAAATGCCTGCATGCGTTCCAGCAGCTCGATGCGTACACCGGACATCCCATGGGTAAGCGAACGCAGGCGCGCGGCGAGCACGGCGCGGGTGGCTTCGGCGTCCAGCAACTTGCCCAGCCCGCAGCCATGAAAGGTAAACAGGTGCTGCGGCAACGCTTCGACCTGATGCAACGGCACCGCCACCACGCAGGAATCGCCATAGCCGGTGGTAACGCCGTAGATCACGCCTTCGCGGTCCAGCAGGGTGTCGAGAAACTGCGCGCCGCGGGTGATGCGGCTGCGAAAGGTCTCGTCCGCCTGCAGCCGTGCCGGCGCACGGCGCTGCGCCACGGCCAGCACGTCCTCGATGCGCAGAAGGTGTTCGCCAAAGATCACGGGCTCAGTCACGACGCGGGTCCTGTGTGTTCCAGAAGGGATAGAAGTTGAACCATTGCAGCGGCGCCTCCCGGCAGCGCGCGGCGAGGCGGTCGGCGTAGCGCTGCACTGCCTGCGCGATCACCGCGTCGCGCTCGGCGCGGCGCCAGCGGATGCGTTCGGCGAAGGGCTCGAGATGCACATGGAAGCGCTCGTCCTGCTTGAGACAGAACAGCAGATTCACCGGGCATTCCAGCAGGCCGGCGAGCAGCCAGGGCCCCTGGGGAAAGGCTGCCGGCTGACCGAGGAAGTCCGCCACGGCGGTGCGCCCACCATGCAGCGGCACCCGATCACCGGCGATGGCCAGCCACTCGCCACGCTCCAGGCGCTGGGACAGCTGCAGCATGGTCGCCGGGTCCAGTTCGCTGACCTGGATCAGCCGCAGGTTGTCGGCGCCGGACTGGTCCAGCAGGCGATTGAACTGCTCGGCGTGACGGGTGTGCACCAGCACGTTCATCCGCACTTCGCCGCCGATCTCCGCCAGCGCCCGGCAGATCTCCAGATTGCCCAGGTGCGAGCCGACCAGCAGCTGACCGCGCGCCCCGGCGAGGCTGGCGTGCAGGTTGGCCGGGTCGTGGATCACCAGGCGTTCCCGCCCGACGCGCCCGCTCCAGACATCCAGCTTGTCCAGCAGCGCTTCGGCGAAACTCATGAACTGGCGATAGACCGAGCGGGTGCTTGGCTGCAGTTCGGCGCGACCGCTCCAGCGTGCCAGGTTGCCCTGATACTGGCTCGCGCTGTCACGGGCGCTGCGGCCGAACAGATAGAAATACAGCACGATCAGATACAGCAGCGGCGCCATGGTGCGCCGACCAAGTAGCCGTACCGCCCAGGCGGTCAGGCGCATCAGCGCGAAACTGCCGCGCTCGCGCTGCGCCGCCCAGTGCGAGGGCATCGGGGCTTCGCTCATCGCTGCAGGCGCCGGGCGAGCAGTTTTGGCGCGCGCAGCAGCATGCCGAAGAACAGCCGGGCATGCATGGCGGAGATCAGTGCATTGTCCAGCCAGAGGCGGAAGTGCGAGACGCCATCGGCCGGGTAATGCACCCGCGTCGGTAGCCAGACCATTGGCTGCTGCTGCCAGTGCAGGCGCACCAGGATCTCGGTGTCGAAATCCATGCGCCGGCCCAGGCGCACGCGGTCGAGCAATGCCAAAGTCGGCTCCAGCGGGTAGACACGGAAGCCGCACATGGAGTCGCGGATCGACAGCGACAGGGTGTTGATCCAGACCCAGACATGGGTCAGGTAGCGGGCATACAGGCGCCCTTTAGGCACGCTGGCGTCGTATCGCGGATAGCCGCAGATCACCGCGTCCGGCGCCTGGCTGGCGCGGTCGAGGAACAGCTCGACACCGGACAGGTCGTGCTGGCCGTCGGCGTCGACCTGCAGCGCATGGCTGAAGCCCAGTCGCCGCGCCTCGCGCAGGCCGCTGATTACCGCACCGCCCTTGCCCTGATTGCGCGAATGGCGGAACAGGAAGACGCCGTCTTGCTCCGCCAGTCGGTCGATGACCGTTGCCGCGGCAGCGGAGGAACCGTCATCCACCAGCACGCAGGGCAGGTCCGCCGCCCGCAGCGCGGCGACCACTGCCGGCAGGCTGCGCTCGTGGTTGTAAACCGGGATCAGCGCGCAGGGCTTGAACCAATCCTCTTCGTTGGGCAGGGCGGGCGCCACGCTGGCGATCGGCTGCTCCTCGACGGGCGGCAAGGGATTCAGCGTGGTCATGGGCGAGCTCCCAGCAGGATGCGGCCGGACGAGCAGGGCTTGCCGGCGTTGTGATAGGCGAAGTACAGCTTGCCGCGGGCATGATCGAAACGCAGGCTCAGCTCCAGGTGATCGCCCGGGCGAGCGAGCTGCTGGAACTTGAGCACTTCCATGCCACCGAAACGCGGCGGCAGGTCGTCGATCAGTTCGCGCGCGAGGTTCATCGCCCACTCGATCTGAACGACGCCAGGCAGGACCGGCGTACGCGGGAAATGGCCGCTGAAGTGCGCCAGGTCCAGCGGCACGCGCAGCTCGATCTGCCAGTGATCGTCCTGCCACTGCTGCTGCAGACGCTCCGGTTCGCGCGGGCGCGGCGCCAGCAACAGAGCGTCGAGTTCGGCCTTGGGCAGTTTGCCCTGGGCATTGCCCGGTAGCTGATGCAGCAGTCGCCAGCGTCGCGGCAGGGCCAACGCTTCGCAGTGGTCGTTCAGATGCTGGCGCAGAGCCTGGGTGACGGCGCGCCGGCCCTGGTTGCGCAGGGCGAATATGCCAGCCTCGCTCAGCGCCACCAACGCGCCGAGATAGGCCCGCTGGTCCTGGATGACACCCAGGCGGGCCTCGCTGACGTAGGCGTGCTCGGCCAGGGCGCTTTCCAGCATCGGTAGCGAGATCCGCTTCTCTTCCAGCTTGACGATGCGATCCAGCCGGCCACGCAGGGCGAAACGGCCATCGGCATGCAACTCGGCACCATCGGCGGTCTGTTCGACGTGCCCGCCGGCGACCCAGGGAGAGGCCACGCGCAGCGCGCCCTGCTCGTCCTGGCCGAGCTCGACGCCCGGTAGCGGCTGCCACAGTTCGCCGCCCTGGCGCCAGGCGATGCCACCGGTTTCGGAGCTGCCATAGATCTCCGTCGGCCACTGGCCGAGGCGCTCCCGGAGCAGTTGTGCGGCCTCGGCCGGCAGTGGCCCGCCAGAGGAGAACACCCGACGCACCTGGCGCAGCGCCGGCCAGTCGAGGTTGTCGCCCATGCGCTTGAGCAGGGCGGGACTGGCCACCCAGCAGAACGCCGGTTGTTCACGGCTGGCCCGCTGCATGTCCTCGGCGAACGGCAGGGGGCGGCGCAGCATCGGGCGGCCGGCGCACAGCGGCCAGAGCACACGGAACAGCAGGCCATAGATGTGTTGCGTGGCGACGCTACCGATCACGCTGGCAGCTCCGAGGTCGGCGCCCCACAGCGCTTCCAGCGTCTCGATCTCACGGGCGAGCTGCGCCAGGCGCTTGTCGATCAGTTTGGGCTGGCCGCTGGAGCCCGAGGTGCAGAGCGTCAGGCCGAGCAGCTGCGGATCGAGTTCGGCGGCATTCAAGGGTTCGCCCAGCAAATCCATCAGGCTGTGATCACCAGGCTGATCGGTCAGCCACAGCTCGGCCTGGGCGTCCAGGCGCTCACGGTTCGCCGGCTGCAGGTCCGCCGGCAGCAGCACACGCGCGCCGGCGCGCCAGGCACCGAGCAGGGCGATTGCCAGCTGCGCGGCATCCTCCAGGTGCACGGCCAGGCTGCGCACATTGCGTCGCTGCAGCCCACCGGCCAGCTGCAGCGCCTGCTGTTGCACCTGGCCAAGCGACAGTGCGGGGGCGTCGGTTACCCGCCGCGATTCGCCTGAAGTCAGCAGTTCACACAGGGCGATCCAGCTCATGTGCGGCCTCTGACCCGCTGACGTACCAGCCACTCGCCGGCGAACAGCAGGCCCATCAACAGATAGGCGATCAGCCCGTTGTACAGCGTCCACCAGGCCAGCGGCGCCCAGAGCGTCAGGGCGGCGGCTATGGTGCCGTTGATGACGAAGAAGCCCACCCAGACTTTGGTCACCTGCCGCGTATAGCGCACGCCGGCTTCCGCCAGATCCGGTTCCTGTAGCCGGGCCAGACGCTCGATCACCGGCATGCCGACGAACAGGCTACCGGCGAACAGCGCGAGCATGGCGGCGTTGATCAGGACCGGATACCAGCGCAGCAGGACATCGTCGTCGAGCAGGGCCAGGACAAGGCAGAACAGCAGGGCGACAGCAGCCGTCGCGCGGCTGGCGGCGCGCGCGCTGCTCAGCAGGCGGGCAAGCCAGAGCGCCCCGAGTAGCGCGGCGAATAGCCGCGGCGAGAGGTGCTCGATACCGAAGTAGACGGCGAACGGATAGGCCAGCCCGGCGAGCAGCAGGGCGAGGCCGGCCATGCGCGCCAGGCCGGGCGGGATGGTGGATGAGCGTGGAAGCATCAGGAGTCCGAAAAACCGTGGTTGTGCTGCGGGGCGGGCGCGATGCCGGTCAGGCTGTCTCCGTGCTGGTCAGGCGATAGACCGCCTCCACCACGTCACCGACGGTGCGCACGGCCTTGAACTCCTCGGCGGCAATCTTCTTGCCGGTCTGGCGCTTGATATGGTCGATCAGGTCGACGGCATCGATGCTGTCGATCTCCAGGTCCTGATAGAGGTTCGCCTCGAGGGTGATGCGCTCGGGTTCGAGTTCGAACAGTTCCACCAGGGCGTCGCGCAGGGTTTGGAAAATCTCGTTACGGCTGTTCAAGGCAGATGCTCCTCAGGCGGTGGCGCGGCTGGCGCTGACGAAAGCTGCCAGGCTGTCGACGCTGGCGAAATGCTTGCGGGTGTCCTTGGCGTCGGCGTCGATCTTGATGCCGAAGCGCTTCTGGATCGCCAGGCCGAGTTCCAGGGCATCCACCGAGTCGAGGCCAAGGCCTTCGCCGAACAAGGGCTGGTCGGCAGCGATGTCGTCCGGGCCGAGGTCTTCCAGACCCAGGGCGTCGATGATCAGTTGCTTGATTTCAAGCGTCAGTTGGCTCATCGAGTGCGAGCTCCTTTATGAAGTGTCGGTGCAGATGGTCGTTAAGGCGGCGCGAGGCGATCGGCGCGGCGCCCAGGGCGGCGAATGCCTGCGGGTCGATGTCGTCGCCCACACGCAGATGAAAGTGAAAGCGCCGCGAGGGGATGCGGTACCAGGGTTCGGCCTTGGTCAGGGTGGTCGGTGTCACGCTGATCACCACCGGCGTCACCAGCCGCGCGCCGCGCAGCGCGATGGCCGCCGCTCCGCGATGGAACTGCGGGGGTTGGCCGGGGGTGGTGCGGGTGCCCTCGGGAAAGATGATCAGCGTCTGACCCTGCTGCAGGGCCTCGGCTGCTTCGTCGAGCATCTCGGCGCTGCCGTTGTTGCTGATGTACTGCGCCGCGCGAATCGGGCCGCGGGTGAAGGGGTTGTCCCACAGACTCTGCTTGACCACGCAGTTGGCGTCGCGGATCAGCGCGATGAGCACCACCACGTCGATCAGCGAAGGATGATTGGCGATGATCAGCTGGCCGGGGCGCCCCAGCCGCTCGGCACCCTCGACCTCATAGGTCAGCACGCCGCTGCGGTACATGAACTGCACGAACAGCCAGAACAGCCGGCTGACGGTCTGCCGCGCGCGACGCCGCTGGGTGATGGCATCTCCCGGAAGGAGTGCGAGCAGCGGAAAGACCAGCACGCGCAGGCACAGTCCGCCGATGCCGAACAGGGCGAACGACAGCCCGGTGGCGACCAGGCGCCACAGCCACGGCGCATTGGGCCGCTTCAGCGCGTCCGCTGCCAGTTCCATCTGCGCGTTTTCCAGTGATGTGTGAATCGGCTCCGGCCATCGAGCAGCGCCCGAATCAGCTCCAGTGCATGTGGCGTAGATGTCTGCAGGGCGGGCTCGCCGGCCGGCTGCAGCTGCAGCTGCCAGGCGTCGCCAGCGGTCAGTCGCAGCGCCAGCGCGTAGGGAGTCTGGACATCATCGATCCACGGCCGGTAGGCGTCTGGTGGCGTTTCTTCGGCAATCACCAGCAGCACGGCCGGCGCGCCGTCGTTCAACAGAAGCATGGCTTCCAGCACCGCGTGCTCGAGCCCGTCACCTTCGGCGGCGAGGGCCGTCATTTCGCTGGCGTCGCCTTGAAAGATCGACCAGAGACCGATGATCGCATTGTGGACCGACAGGCTGAACTGCGTGGGCGATAGCGGCTGCTGTCCGGCGAGATCGCTGAGCAGGGCGAAATTGCGTGTGGTTTCACCGTGACGCGAGGCATAGACCAGTGGCATCGGCGGCTGATCTTCGACCAGGGGCGCCGCGACGGCGAAGACCATGCGCGCCAGCCGGCTCAAGCGACGACGTTGCATGGCCGGAAGAAAGGAAACGTCTGGTTGCGCGTCCGGATCTTCCAGCCAGTCGTTAGCCTGCGCCCAGCGCGCCCAGTCTGTGCGGCAGGCGCGGCCCGGGGCCCAAGCCTGCCACTGCTCGATGTCGAAGCGTATTGCGCTCATGCTTGCGCGGCTCTCGTGGCGAGGCCAGCGCACAGACGTCCGTGTAATGCTTGCATTGGAAGTGCCGCTCGAAAAGTGCGGGCATTATCCAAGTGCCATCAACGCTAGGCAAACATTGCGATACAGATCCTGATAGGAGGTCGCAAATGTCCGCGGAACTCCGCGTTGCCATGGTTGTCGCGCGGCGATTGCCCCCTCACCGCACGCCCTGCTGTCCCAGCCAGGCGAGCAGTTGCGGCAGTGGCATGGCACCGCTCTGTCGTGCCACTTCGCGACCGTCACGGAACAGGATCAGGCTGGGAATGGAGCGGATACCGAGCTGTGTCGACAGCTGGGCATTGGCTTCGCTGTCGAGCTTGGCCAGGCGGCAGCGGCCCTGCAGCTGGCGGGCGGCCTGGGCGAAGGTCGGGGCGAAGCTACGGCAGGGGCCACACCAGCTCGCCCAGACATCCACCAGTAGCGGCAGGTCGCCCTTGATCTGGTTGGCGAACTGGCTCTGTTGCAGCTCGAACGGTTGGTCCGGTAGCGCCTCGGACTTGCAGCGCCCGCAGCGTGGCGCGTCATGTACGCGCGCGGCAGGGATGCGGTTGAGGCTGGCGCACTGTGCGCAGGGAACGATCAACGAATCGGTCATGGCAAGGCTCCACGGCGGTATGCCGATAATGTGGAGCCTCGCCGGTGGATATCAAGCCGCGAGCGCTCTCAACCTCTGGATGCGCTCAGCGCCTGGGCCAGGTCGGCAAGGATGTCGTCGATGTGCTCGATACCGATCGACAGCCGGATCAGGTCCTGCGACACACCGGCCCGTGCCAGCTCTTCGGCATTCAGCTGGCGGTGCGTGGTACTCGCCGGATGGCAGGCGAGGGACTTGGCATCGCCGATGTTGACCAGGCGCACCACCAGCTTGAGTGCATCGATGAACCGTGCGCCGGCCTCCATGCCGCCTTCGATGCCGAAGCAGAGGATCGAGGCCGGCGTACCACCCATGTAGCGGCGTGCCAGTTCGTGTTCGGGATGATCCGGCAGGCCGGCGTACTTGACCCAGGCTACCTGCGGATGGGCCAGGAGGAACTCGGCGACCTTCAGCGCATTCTCGCAATGACGCTCCATGCGCAGCGCCAGGGTTTCCAGCCCCTGCAGGACCAGAAACGAGTTGAACGGGGAAATCGCTGCGCCCATGTTGCGCAGCGGCACCACGCGGCAGCGACCGATGAAGGCGGCCGGGCCGAAGGCCTCGGTGTAGGTGACGCCGTGGTAGGACACATCCGGCGTGTTCAGCAGGGCGAAGCGCTCCTTGTGCTGTGCCCATGGAAATTTGCCGGAGTCGACGACGATGCCGCCGATGCTGGTGCCGTGGCCGCCCATGTACTTGGTCAGCGAATGCACGACGATGTCGGCGCCATGCTCGAACGGCCGGCAGAGCATCGGCGTGGCGACTGTATTGTCGACGATCAGCGGTACACCGTGGCGGTGCGCGGCTTCGGCCAGGGCGGCGAGATCGATGACATTGCCCGCCGGGTTGCCGATGGATTCGCAGAACACCGCCTTGGTGCGATCGTCGATCAGCGCTTCCAGCGCTGCGATGTCATCGTGGGCGGCGAAACGCACCTCGATGCCCTGGCGCGGCAGGGTGTGGGCAAACAGGTTGTAGGTGCCGCCATAGAGCTTGGCCACCGAGACGATGTTGTCGCCCACTTCGGCGATGGTCTGGATGGCGTAGGTGATCGCTGCCATGCCCGAGGCTACGGCCAGTGCAGCCACGCCGCCTTCAAGCGCTGCGACGCGCTGTTCGAGCACGTCGGTGGTGGGATTCATGATGCGCGTATAGATGTTGCCCGGTACCTTCAGGTCGAACAGGTCGGCGCCGTGCTGGGTGTCATCGAAGGCGTAGGAGGTGGTCTGGTAGATCGGCACCGCCACCGCCCTGGTGGTCGGGTCCGGGCTGTAGCCAGCGTGGATGGCGAGGGTTTCCAGTTTCATGGCGCGCTCCTTTTTCTTGTTCGTCATGGCAAAGGCCCGAGAGCATGAAACTGAACACCTGACCGGTCAATGATCCAGCGCAAGCCTTGCCATCAAATCGGCGTGAGTGGCCAGAACAGCGGGATCACCAGCGTTCCGACCAGCCAGAGCAGCAGGTTCAGCGGGATGCCGATCTTGAGAAAGTCGGCGAAGCGATAGCCCCCGGCGTTGTAGACGAAGGTATTGGTCTGGTAGCCGATCGGTGTGGCGAAGCTGGCGCTTGCTGCGAACATCACCGCCACCACGAAGGCGCGTGGGTCGACGCCCAGGTGCTGCGCCAGGCCGATGGCGATGGGGGTGATCAGCACCGCCACCGCGTTGTTGGACAGCATCTCGGTGAGCAACGAGGTCAGCAGGTAGATGAACGACAGCATGAACAACGGCCCGGCCCAGGGCGTCACGGTGGTCACGTTCTGTACGATCAGCTGTACCAGACCTACCTTGTCCATGGCGATGCTGATGGCCAGCATGCCGAAGATCAGACTGAGGATCTTCCAGTCCACGGCCTTGTAGGCGTCCTCGACATCGAGGCAGCGCGTGGCCAGTACCGTGGCGGCGCCGATGATCGCCAGGCCTTCGATCGGCATCACGCCGAAGGCGGCGAGCCCCATCACTGCCAGCGTGGCGATGATGGCGATCGGCGCCTTGTCACGGCGGAACGCGCGTTCCTGTACGGCGTTGAGGCTGATCAGCTCGCCGTTGTCGGCGAAACGCTTGATTTGCGCCGGCGTGCCTTCGACCAGCATGACGTCGCCGAACTGCAGCTGGAAATCATCGAAGTTGCCCTGAATGTTCTCGTCCTGGCGGTGCACCGCAAGCACGCTGATGCCATAGCGGGCGGACAAGTCGAGGTCGCGCATCGGCCGGTGGCTGTAGCGCGACCCGCGGCCGACAATGGCTTCGGCGAGAATCACGTCTTCGCTGCTGATGGTCTCGAAGGCATCGCCGCGGTTGAAGGTCAGGTGGCCGCTCTCGCGCAGCTCCACCACATCCTTGACCTGCCCGTGGATCATCAGCAGGTCGCCGGCGCTGAGGACGAAGTCGTGCTCCGGGCGGCTGAACAGCTGGCTGTCGCGGTTCACTTGCAGCACCTGCAGGCCGCTGCCGCCGTTCAGGTTGGCCTCGGCGATGGTCTTGCCGATCACCGGGGAGTTGAGCGGCACGCGCAGTTCGGTCATGAAGTTGCGATCCAGGCGCGGGCCGAGCAGCTTGGACAGGGTGTCGCGCTCCGGTAGCAGATGCCTGCCGACCGTCAGCAGGTAGATCATGCCGGCAGCTGCCATGATCAGGCCGGCCGCAGTGATCTCGAACATGCCGAACGGCGCCAGACCGGCCTTGCGCGCCACGCCATCGACGAGGATGTTGGTGGACGTGCCGATCATGGTCAGCGTGCCGCCGAGAATGGTCGCGTAGGACAACGGAATCAGCAGCTTCGACGGCGTAGTGCCGGCGCGCTTGGCCAGCGAAATCGCCACCGGCGTGAGGATTGCGACCACTGGCGTGTTGTTCAGGCAGGCGGAAATCACCAGCGCGGTGATCGTCAGGCCGAACAGTACGCGGGTAGGGCTGGTGCCGACCAGATCGCCGAGCCAGGTGCCCAGGGCATCGATACAGCCGGTGCGCTCCAGCGCCGCGGAGATGATGAACATGCAGGCGATCGTCACTGGCGCCGAGTTGGACAGCACGCCGAGCACCTCGCCCGGTGTCAGCAGCTGGGTGGCCAGCAACACCGCCACCGCGATTGCGACGACGATATCCGGGCTCCAGCTCTCCCTGATGAACGCCACCAATACCCAGATCAGCAAGGCGCAGACGAACAACAGCGGCAGCGATTCGGGAAACATGGACATCCTTAAGGTGGCGACGACGAAGAGCCGAACAGCGGCCCCGCGCGCACGATAGAGAGGTCAGCTTAGAGAGTCCAGAAACCTTTCCTGCTGTTTATATGCGATATGGTTATTAGCGAGCGATGGGAGTAGCCAGCACTGCAGCGCGACAGCTGTAGGGCAGACCTGGTGTCCTGCACAAATGAAAAAGCCGCGCAATGCGCGGCTTTGAAGGTGGTGGGCCCACACGGACTCGAACCGTGGACCAAAGGATTATGAGCCCAAGCAAGAGTGCCAGGTGGCCTGATAAAACGTCGCAAAATCAAGCTTTTAGGGAATATTGCCCGTCATCGAATGACATAGTCCCGCTGCTATGTGGACGCTATGTGGACACTCCCAACTGTACCGATTTGCACACCCCTGCAATTCCTTTCACAGCGTGCAATCGACGCTAACCCACCGAGGCCCGCGTGGCAGCTGGGCTGCGCCTGTCCGTTCACCACCCACTCCGTTTGCATTAAAAACACACGCAAAGCCCGTCGGCGGGAGGGGGATAAGTGCGTTTTAGCGGTGGGTTTTAGGGGCGGGGGGATTTTTTGGACGCGGTGGTTCCAGGCGGTTGCGGTTCCGCTCCCGCCCGGGTGCGCCTTCGGTTATCGCCTTCGTTGAACCCAGTACTCCCGACGCTGCCAGTAGCTACCGCCACCCGGCAAGGCCACGCGAATCGGCTGGACAACCAGTTCATACTCTGGCGCGGCGGGTTTTGGTTTCGGCTCGTTCTGCTGCTGTGACATGGCTACCTCTGATAGCTGTAGTGGTTTCAGAGGTGATGCTAGCGGTGCTGGGAGAGGGCTTTTCGCCGGGGTTTCCCGTTTTGATTGGCGAGCGATGTAGGCAAAAAAGCCCGCCGAGTGGCGGGCTTTGGATCAGGTGTGCTTCTTGATCGACGGACAGACCTGGTGCTCTGGATCCCACCACAGGACCCGCATCACGTCCCGCTCTCTGATACAGAACACGCGACGCCTTCCCGTGATTCTGAATGACATGAGGCTATCGATGTCATCCTGCTCAATGGCTTGGAGCCGGTCCCTGGCTGGTTTTGATAGCCGGTCTAGCTCGATTTCATGGGAGCCACTGGCGCCGATCTCTCTGTCGCACATCGTTTCGAAACAGTGCAGGCGCTCCATCACTTCCTTGTAGTCAGCGGGATCAGTCAGCGCGGTCCAGGCGAACGGGCCCCCGCGGTCGATCCTGCTGAATCGCCAGGACAGACCACTCGTTGGTACGTCTCGGGAATGAGGTTGTTTAGCAGGCCGATCGTAGTTCGGTGAAGCGGCGTGCTTGGGCTGCTTGGCCTTTCCTTTTGCCATTCGATCTCACAGCGAGCTGTAGTACTCAGCCATTGCGGCGTTGCTGATCAGAACCTTGCCGCGCGCACCATCCGGAAGGCCAGCTTCTTGGCGTGCACACTTCCAAGGATCCTCTGCATGGGTAAGGTCACTCAGCCACTGAGAGTGCTTGTCACCGTAGTGCGATAGGACTGCTTCCACCGTTTCCATTTGGTCAGGGCAGAGCGCGCGGGAGTTGCCGCCGATCTGTCCTGGCGCAACGGAGTACAGGCCGCGGTGGGCGTTGTAGAGTTCGGGTACCACAGGGCCGTTTGCCCACGCCTGGATATCCTCCCGAATCAACGGGGCTTCGTCCCAGACCAGGGACCAGGCATGACTGTAGTAAACGAGCTTCTGCAGCTTCATGGCGGTCATTTCCCCCATCCGTTCCAGGATGTAGGCCGCAACGTCTAGTGCCCGAACGGGCTCGATGTGCGAGGGCATAAGCCACCTCCATGATGAGTCGGGGCGCGACTATACCGGATCGGTTTGGTTAGCAATATAACTATATATCGGTAAATATGCCCCGAATGTTTACAGAGTGATGGACTTCAGAGTGCCCGCAAGATTCGCCGCCGTCCCAGCCTTCGCCGTAAACCCACTCGCATCACCCGGGCTCGGCGTCGGCCCCGGCTGGTGAGTGTGCCCGGCCAGCTGGGTGTTCATCGCTTCCACCAGGTCGAGCAAATCACACACCACCTGGAGCAGGTTGACGCTCTCGGAGCCAAGCCACGTCTTCGGCGCGATACTGCGGCGGATGCCCTGGATGCGCTCCTGCATGTCGCCGCCGATCGTGGCGTTGAGCTTCTGGCCGACCACCAAGTTCAGGTCTCGCCCGGTGGCCTGATGGAGATCGTCGACCGCGGCGAGGCTGGCGGATCCGCCGGATAGCAGCTTGAGCGCGCCAAGCGCCTCGACTTTCTTGATGCCGCCCACCGATTCGGTGGAATGGTCGTCCACCTCCACCGTGTGGTTCTGGTAGCGCTCGGTGTTGCCCAGGGCTTCCACCTGGCGCTCCACCGCCTTGTCCTCGATCTTGCCGTCCGTCTGGCGCAGCCAGTTGCCGTCCGCGTCCACGCGCTGCTGGCAGGCCTCGCTGTGCTGCCACACCTGGTCGCCCTTCGGCACACGCGGCAGGCTCAACCCGTGCGGCAGCACGGTCTGGATAAATGGCTTGTGAGGAAGGCCGTAGGCGAAGCACACCACCACCACCGTGCCTTCCTCTGCGAAGCCGAAGAAGCCCGCCTCCTGCCCACCGTTCGGCGCCGGCAGCGGCACGCTGGAAAGAATCGGCAGATCCGGATCGGGCTCGCCGTCCGGCAGCAGCACCTCCACATCCACGGCGAAGCGCGGGCGGAAGTCGTCGCACAGGCCGGGCACCGCCGGCGCATCCGGTACCGCCACCACGCGGCCGAAGCGGGGAAGGTGATAACCGCCGGTCAGCTCGGGGAATTGCCGCTCTACGCTGCGGCGGATTGCGTCGTCCATCGGATGGCCATCTTGTTGTCGGCGAGCGTCACGCTGGTGATGCGCTCGCCCTGGTTGATCGTTGCGCCAGGGCGCAGGCCGGGCAGGGCCGCGATCATGGCGCTCTGGTTGCCCTGGTAGCCGTCGAACAGCTCGACCGGCAACTGCAGCGGTGCTCGAGCACCGAAGAAGCTGTCCGCCCAGCTGCCGGCGAACAGCTCGCCGTCGCCCTGCTGCTGCCAGATGAAGTCGGGGATGTTGAACACGCGGGCCAGGCTGTCCATCGCCTGGTACCCGGCGGCGAGGCTGTAGAAGAAGGGCGTCTTCACCTTTGCATAGGGCCGCTCGGGCACGCGGAAGCGCAGCCCGGTTTTCTCGCTGATGGCAGCAAGCACCATCGTCATGTCGACATGGCGAAGGTTCATCGGCATGGGGTTCGCCAGGATCGCCGCCAGCTCTCGACACATCAGCACCTGCTGAACACTGTTGGCCGCGGTGCAGCGCTCCACGTAGCCGATGAAGTGGCGCTGCAGCGTCGCCTCGTTGTAACCGATGTCGAGCGTCACCAGCCCCTTCACCGGGGCGTCCGCCTGGATGGTGAACGAGGCGCGGCCCGGGCTTTTCAGCTCCAGTCGCACCTCGTCCTTGACCAGTGGGTAGGCGGTGCCGCCGATGGTCAGCACCTTGTGCAGTTTCATGCTCATGACGAACCGCCCAGGTAGTTGTCCAGCTTCTTCAGCGTCGCCTCGAAGCCGGTGAGTTCCTGTCCTGGTGCAGCTGATCCATCGCCGGCGGCGGTGCCGGTCGAGCTGACCGCCTGCCCGGGCGCCGACTGGCTGGTGACTGCGTTGGGCTGGCGGCGCTTCTCCACCCGCTCGGGGTTGGAGAGCTTTTCCGCCAGGGTGAACTGCACGCGCCACGCCGCCAAGGTGTCGTCCTCACGCGCGCTCACGCCATCGGAGAACTGCACCTGACGCACGCCGAAGGCCGTGGCGGTGTCGTTGACGATGCGGTACGTCTTCAGCTGGCCGCCACCCTCGGTGGCCTCGGCCAGGCGCATCAGGTCGCGCAGCTGCACCTGGTCGACGAAAGGGATCATCAGCGAGACGGTTAGCGTCTTCGGCTTGAAGCCCTTGTGCGCAGACGTGCTGTTGCTCGTCTGCCCGGACATGTCGTCGCTTTCGATGCGCAGGTTGGCCGTGATCTTCAGGCCCTTGCCTCGCACCTTCTCACCGTCGAGCAGCAGCGTCATAGGCCCACCAGTTCCCGTACAAAGCTCAGCCCGTCCAGCGAGCCCACCAGTAGCAGGCCCGCGCTCAGTACCCATTCATGCCCGGGCGCATCGCCCTTGAGCAGCTGCCGGCGCAGCTCGCTGGCATCGCCAGGGCCGATCAGCCGGGCACGCATGCTGGTGTCGGCGCTGCTGTTGGCCAGCAGTGCCTTCAGGTCCGCTAGCTGCTGGTCGCGGCCCTGCTGTTGGCTGGCCTTGCGGCTGGCCAGCGCGGCGAGGTCCGCCATCGGCGAGCTATCGGCGGCATAGCTCTCCAGCATGGCGAGCTGACCGGCGATCGATTGCTTCGCCGCCTTGGTTACCGTGCAGCGCTCCAATGGCAGGGCGCCCCAACGGGGCAGCGGGCCGGCGCTCGGCATCTCCCACTTTTCCGCCTCGAGGCGCGACAGGTGCCGGGCACGGCGCTCAGTGCGCACCAGGTCCGGTACCGGCAGCAACGCATTGAAGCGCGCCAGGGTGTCGGCCAGCTGGTCGAACCGGGTGGAAAGAAACAGCAGGGAAAGGGCGTACTGCGGCCCGGTGGGTTTGCCTTGGTCGGATGGGTCCACCAGCTTGCTGGCGAGCTGCTGCAATAGGTTCGGCGCCGATAGGAAGCGCTGGTTGCCACGCCCCTGGCCGATGCCGCTCTGGAACGGCGTCACCGCCAGGCATGCAGGCACCTCGCCCAGCTGGTTGCCCAGCGCGGCGCGGCCGGTGGCGATCGCGCCGGCGGCGGCACCGCCGACCGGGCCTGGGTTGGTGGTGGCCAGCCCGTCCAGCCCCGCGAGCCGCTGCGCTGTGCTGGCTAGTTCGCCGCCGGCCAGGTCCTTGGCCGCGGATAGCTCGCCCATCCACTGGGTAGCCTGCTCAGGCCAGCGCATGGTCACCGGTGCCCAGGTCACGGCTGCGGCGCCTCCCAGCTGATCGCCTCGAGGGCGACAAGGTCGCCATCATCGAGCGCGGCGTCCAGCTGCTGTTTCAGAGCGTTGGCGTGCTGCAGCAACTGCAGCTTGTACAGAGTGAAGTCGTCGCCGACCTGGCGCAGCTGCTCGGCGGTGTGCAGGCGGAATTCCTTTACGCCTTGCTCATCGCGGCAGGCGTAAGGCATGTCGAGGCCGCGCAGCACAGCGCCGGTCAGGTTTAGCTGGTCGTCCAGCTGGCTGCTGTAGAAGCGCGGCGCGCCTAGTGCCTCCGAGGTGAAGCCGGCTGTGATGGCGGCTTCGCAGGCTTGGTTTATCGCCGCGGTTTGCCGCGCATGGGCGCTCTTGGTCAGATCGCCTGCAGAAGGTCGCGGTGGGTCGACGAGGATCGGCAATCCGTTTGAATGTTTTCGGAGCTTGCCTGGCGGAGGGTTTGCAATCACTGCGAGAAACAGTTCTTCGCTGATTTCCACCGCTCCGTCGGGTATATCGTGGATGCCCTCGATGTACGACGTACCTGTGGTTGGAGACTCTTGGAGGTAGAAGCGCTTCATGTTCGGTCCTTACCAGCCAAGCGATAGCCAGCTGATGGTTAAGCCGCCGGGAGTGTTGTTAATGTCCACTGACACGTATCCCACTACGGAGAAGTTGGTGAGTGTGTAGGTTGAAACCTGCGCATACTCAACGGCTGATGACCCGCTCGAAACCCGGGTGATAGCCGCTCCGACGCATCCGTTTGGATAAGCGATTTGATAGCTCACGTTGGTATTAGAGCCGCTGATGCCAATCGCGCCCCATTGCAGAATCACGCCACCGAGCCACGTTGGAAAAATGATGTAGCCGTTCGCTGCGAGAACCGCCTGGAAGCCGAATCGAAGCTTTTTAGGTGTGACGATCGTCGAGTCATCTATTCCAGCGTTGACCTGCGCCTGGGTCGCCAGCTTCGCTAGGCCTAATACTGCTTCTGTTGCCTGGACAATCTTGGACAGTACGAACTTGACGGCTTTGGTTGTGGCTAGAACCAGGCTGCTGTCCGTTTCCGGATCGTCACTCTTAGCGTTCGGCAGGTTTCCCAGCCCCACGTCATCCTTGGTAGTCGCCCGGGCGCGTAGCCCGGCGTAGTCACCCGCGCGGGCGGCGAAGTGCGTCACCAGCGGGCCGGCGATGCTCTCAACGGGGCGGCTATCGGTGATGGTGTTGCTGTTCGGCAGATCCGCGATGGCCACGCAGTAGTGCTGCACTCCGGCAGTGTCCACGTAATCCACCTTTCCTGCGCCCCATACCACGCTCCAGGTCGCAACCACGTCGTTCAGCTCGCGCTGCAGAGCCACGTCAAGCCAGACGGTGGTGGGGAGTGCTGGCGGTACTACGGGGAGCGCTGCAGCGCGCTGCAGGCGTACTCCTTCGATATAGGCGGTACCCGGCTTGAGCTGATAGGTGTCGCCCACTTTCTCCAGCTGCAGCGCGCTGCCGAAGAAGCACGCTCGGCCGAAGATGTCGCGGTTGCTCTGGCGCTCGCGCTCATCGATGCCGGCCAGGCGCACGGTGAAGTCGTGCTGCCAGGTGCTGGCGTCGATGGTCACGCCGGTCAGCGCCTGGGCGCCGTCGAACACGACCAGAAAGTTGCGGGTTAGGTTGTTGCCCAGCTGTAGCGGCGGGATGTTGCGGCGCTTCTGCTGCAGTGGCGTGTAAGAGACGGCAAAAAGCACGCCTTCCGCGGTCTCCAGACCAATCCAGTTGAAGTCCCAGTCGCCCACGTCGGAACCGACCTGAACGCTGTACACCACCTGGTTGGGGTTTACGTACCCCTTGTTCTCAGCAGGAATGACAGCCGTGTGGACAATCTGCTCTGCCGGCGGCAACCCTGCGGCGCGGTCCACCGCGGCGGAGTGATTCAGGCCTGGCACGTTGGCAAAGATGAAGCGCACCACGTCCAGGCCTTCCTGGGCGACTTGTTTCTGCGCGATCAGGTCTGCACCGGCGAGGGTAATGGCGGCACCCATGTGGCTCTCCTACAGCTTGGCAACCAGCGTCTGCTGGTCGTCGTTGAAATCGACCAGCGCCACGGAAAGCGGCACCGGTGTGATGGTGGAAAAGTCGTAGCGGCGGCAGGTGCGGCCGTACTGCTGGATCAGCACGCGCAGCAGCTCGGGGTTCTGTGCCAGCTGGCCGTCGGTGAGCTGCAGAAGCACCACGTCCCAGTCGCGGTCGGGTTGGCGCTCCTCGATCTCGACGTAGCCGACGCCCAGGCGCTGCAGGATCCGCTTCATGCCGGCGACGCTGCCGGCGTCCACTGCGTTGATGAAGGCGAACTTCACGCGCAGGCGGTACAGCGCCTCGGGTTCGCCCTTGAAGCGGGTGATGTCCCGCTGCCAGGCCAGCAGATCCAGAATGGTCAGATGGCAGGTGTCCGCATCCATCTGCAGCAGGGGCCAGCGCATCCAGCCCTCGACCTTTGCCCACCAGGACGAGGCCGCGGCCTTGAGCTTGTTCAGCTCGGTACCGGCGAGCCAGAAGGGCAGCTCGAGCTTGATCATCGGCGCACCTCCTCCGGGAACTTCGCTACCGTGCACCGGTCAGTGCGTGTGACGGCCGGCCGGTCGGACGCCCCTCCCCATAGGTTTTCGTCGGTCGCCGTCTTTCCTCCCTTAAGCATTCACCACCTCCAGGCTCTGGATACGGGGAATGCTCAGCTCGGACACGATGTCCGCATTGGCGAAATCCAACGACTCGATGCCCGGGAACTGCTGATGCAGCTCCTCGCCCAGGCGGCTGAATGAAAAGCGCGACTGCGGGTAGGTGAGTGTCGGCTGGAAATCACGTGGCGTGCTCTCGCGGAACGCCGAACGCACGAACAGCGCCACTTCGTCGCGCAGCGTCTCGCGTTGCGTCGCGGTCAGGGTTGAGCGCGGCCAGATCGTCAGGCTGATGTCGTGCAGGGTTTCCGGCATCACCATCACCTGCAGGTCATCGCCATGGCCATGGTTTCCGCTGTCGCGGATGTAGGCGTTGATCTCCTCCAGGTACGTTTCGCCCGGCACGTCCGCTTCGAACAGCACGTAGGCGTTGGCGCTGCCCGGGCCGCGCGGTGCGCCATGTTCGAAGTACACGCCATCGGGCCGCACCCCCGGGAAGGCCGCGATCATGGCGCGGTACACCGCGTCGGTGTGCCACTGGTTCACCGCCGAGAACTGGTTGCGCACGCGCAGGCGTAGCTCGCTGTCCGGCTCCGGATCGGCGCCCGGCGAAGCCAGCCAGCCGTCGCTGTTCACCACCGCGGCGATGCCCGGTACCGGCTGCGGCAGGATGGCGTAATAGCCCGGCGCCAGGTTGTAGCCGCTGCCGACGTCCACCGCCTCCACCGGGACTTCCAGCTGCATCAGGCCGTCGGTGAAGGTGCCCGCTGTGGTGGTGACCAGCTGGTAGACGTGGCCGTTGATCGAGGCGGACTGCACCACCGTGCCCGCGGGGATCTCCAGCGCCCCGCCGGCTTCCAAGCGGGTGAACAGCAGCACGCCGCGCGCCTTGGTCGCGCCCTTGCGCTCCACGTTCACCGCCCAGGCCAGCATGTCCAGCCAGGCGCCGGTGGCGGTCTTCACGAAGAAGTTCGGCAGCACCGTGCCGCTGACGAACTCCAGCAACCACAACACGGGCTTGGTCACCAGGGCGGTGACGACACGCCAGAACGGTGAGTACGCGCTGGTGTTGCTCAGCTTGCTGCCCTGGGCGATCACCTCACTTTCCCAGGCTTGGCGCAGGCCCGCCTCGGTGGTGGGGATGCCCGCATCCATCAGCGCTTGTTTGAAGTCCACGTCGCTCACAGGGCCACCTCGATGCTGCCGAATTTCAGGGTCTTGGCGGTGACCAGGTACTGGCCTGGCTCCACCTGGGTGATCAGTGCGGTGCCGGGTACCAAGCGCTCGTCGGCCTCCACCAGCAGCTCCATCTGCTGGATGCAGTCGCGTTGGCGCAGCCGGTCGCGCTCGGCCACCAGCGTCACCAGCAGGCCGCTGTCGCGGATCATGTGGGCGATGTCCTGGGCGATGCTGGCGCGGTCGTCCACCAGCAGCGGCTGGCGGGACAGGTCCAGCACCAGGTCGTTGTCGGCGATCAGCAGGTCGATGTAGTCGCTCATCCGCCCACCGCCATACCCAGCATGTTTTCCAGCTCGAGCGGGCTCATTGCCTTGCCAGTGTGGATCTCGACTTTCTCAACCCGGGTGCCCTTGTCCTGGTTGCTGGTGTTCTGGATGCTGGTCAGCAGGCCGCCCGGCGGCACCGCAGTGGCGCGCTGTGGGGAAAGGCTCGGGATGGCGTTGTTGATCGTGGCATGGGCTTTCTGCGCCCGTTCGGCTTGCTCCGTCGCGGTCATCACTGCGTTCGCGCCAGGCAGTTCCGGCATGGCGCCGAACTGGGCATCGATCTCGACGCCCGGGATCTTGTTCAGCATGGCGATCAGGCCGTTGATGGCCCCGTAGAAGATCGCCAGGATGCCGTCCCACGCGGCCTTGGCCATGCCACTCCAGCCACCCATCGAGGCGAACCAATCGGATAGGGCGGTCAGCTGGGCCGATACCCACTGGAAGGCGGCGGTGTTCATGATCGCCGCGGTGATCTCGTCCCAGTAGATGATCGCAGCGCCGATCGCCATGCCCAGGGCGATCAGCCCCACCACCACCCAGGTGATCGGGTTGGCCCACAGCGCTGCGTTGAACAGCCAGGCGGCGGCGGTGGCGATGGTCCACACCGCGGATAGGCCAAGCCAGGCAGTCTTCGCCAGCGCCACCACAAAGGTGATCGCGCCGATACCAGCAGCCAGGCCGAACACCACCAGCGTGGCGATGCCGATCAGGCGGGTGATGTTCGGGAACAGCCCGGCCCAGCGCGTCATGGTCCCGGCGATGCCGGTCAGCCGCTCCATCAACGGGGTCAGGATCGGAATCAGCGCCTGGCCGAAGGCAATGCGCAGCGCCTGCACCGCGGCTCCGAACTGCTGCCAGGGGTCGACCATGGCCTTGGCCATCTTCTCGGCCTGCTCGAGGCCGTGCACGTTCCCCAGTTGCTCCATGCTGTTGGCCAGGCCCGTGGTGTCGGTCATCAGCAGCTTGATCAGGCCCACGGCCTCGTCGGAGCCGAACGCCTTTTTCAGCGCGTCGGATTCGGCCACGTCCAGCGTGTCGCCGAACTTGCCCTTGAGCTTGTCCAGGATCTGCAGCATCGGCAGCATCCGGCCCTGGCTGTCGGTGAACGACAGGCCCAGCTTCTCCTGAGCGCCGCCGACGCCAGACAGGAAGGCCTTGTACTTGGTACCAGCCTCGGCGCCGCCCATGGTCGCCTGCAGCGTGCCGAGGATGGCCACCTGCTCGGACAGGCCGATGCCGGCGGACGTCGCACTGGCGCCGATCGACGTGAAGGCGTCGCTCATGTCTTTGCCGGTGGTCTTGAACATCTGCACGGCCAGCGCCGTCTGGCCGGTCAGGTTCTCCACCCACTCGGCCTTGCCCATGGCATCGGCCTGGTTCTTGAAAATGCCGTACATGGTGCCGACGTAGCTGGTGATCGTGCCGGCGTCGGCCTTGGTCGCCTTGGCCAGCAGGTTGCTCGCGTTGGTGAACGAGGACAGCTGCTCGCCGGTGAGCCCGGCGATCGCCGACTGGATGTCATAGGCCGAGGCCACAAAGTCACGGGCGTTCGCGCCGTAGGCCACGGAGAACTCCAGCGCCTTGTCGTTCAGCCGCTGCAGCGCGTCCTCGGCCACGCCGAGGGACTTCACCTCGCCCAGGGCGCGGTTCATCTCCAGCGCCGGCTGCAGCGATTCGTTGATGGCCAGCCCAGCGCCCACCATGCCGGCCAGGCCGAAGCCCATCTGCCGGATGTTGTCCTGACCTTTCTCGGCCAGCTCGTTGAAGCCCATCTTTACCTTGCCCAGCGGGGCGCTGACCTGGTCGGTCAGCTTCAGGATGAAGTTCAGGGCGGCGCTGTTCGTAGCCATCGATCACCTAACCATTCAACGCATGGGCAATGCCGTTCGCCACGGCGATCTCCATGCGTCTCCAGTACTCGTCCTCCAGCCACTTGGCGGTTCCCATGTTCTCGGGGGTGGGCGCCGCGCCAGGTAGCCAGCGTTCAGCCAGGGCCATCAGCTGGCCCAGGCCGTCTTCGGTCAGTCGTTCGGCTCGGTGCAGGGCTTTTTTACGGCCACCTCAACGTCCGGGCTGTACTCCTCGAGCAGCGCGCCGGCCACCTGCATGGTCAGCACCGGGTTGGCCAGCAGGGGGCGCAGCGCGTCCTTCTGCTCGGGCTGCACGGTGGTGGTCAGCAGGTTGTGGCCCGGGGCGACCTTGTTGCTCGGGGTCAGCGCGTTGAAGTACTTCGTCACGTCCTGGGCGGACAGGTTGAACGTGAAGTCGGCGGCGCCGATGGTGATCACGATCTGGCGTTGTGCGGTCATGCTCTGTTCCTCATGAGGGCTTCGATGTGGGCGCGCAGGTTGCTTTCCAGCTTGTCCATGGCACGCTCGAAATCGGTGGTTTTCGGGTAGTTCTGGGCGATCTCCACGCGCAGCTCCAGGTGCTCGCGTCGCGCCTCGCTCACCTGCCGGAACAGATGTGCCTGGAAGCCGATCACGGCGGTCAGCAGCAGCTCCGGCAGCAGGTTCATCAGGTTCTCCAGCAGGCCCATGTCAGGCGCTCCAGTTGCCACGCCCGCCAATGCGCACCGCGGCGTGCATCAGCCAGGCCAAGGCCTTGTTCATGCCTTCCTCGAGGAGGGCGGCGTGGAAGATCCTGTCCGCCTCGCGCTTGGTGAAGCGGTGGGTCAGGTTCGTGTAGATGAAGTCGTGCACTACGGCCGGCCGGCGGGCCTGCACGTGGTCGCGCGGCACGATGCGCCAGGCCAGGCGGGGCACGCTGGCCAGGTCCGTGCGGTAGCCCACCGGCACGATCACGCGGCGTTGGTCGGCGGTGCGGTACTGCAGCGGCTTGACCACCTTCCACAGCGCGTCGCCGGGCACATGGCGCAGCTCCAGGTCGCTTTCAAAAGGCATCGGCAGCGCACTCCACGCGGATCCGGTTCGGCGCCGTGCTGGTGGCGATCGCCTCGCGCAGCACGCTGCGGCCGATCTCCGGCGCTGCGCAGTAGCGGCTCACCAGCGTGCCGGCGGCGGTGGCCACCGGGTTGCTACCGGCGCAGGCGGCAATACCGAGGGTGGTGACCAGGGCAAGCGCGCAGGCCAACAGCTGGGTCTTGAACGAGTACTTCATGGTCAGTAGCTCCAAATCATCGGGCGGGGCAGCTGCTCGGCTGGCGCCATGTCCAGGTGAATGAACCGCCCGCTGCCTTTCTGCTGAATGCCGATGCCGGTGAAGGGCAGCGTCATGGCCAGGCGCAGGATGGAAACCGCCGCCGCACCGCTGCAGGCGATGTCCAGCGCCGCGCCGGTGCTGTGCGCGCCGGGCTTGGTCTTTCGGGCCTCCACCGGGTGCTGGCCGCAGCGGTAGGCGCTGTTCACCACCAGCGGCTGGCCGTACAGCTCGCGCAGCTGCTGAACCGCCTCCATGAAGGCCGGGTCCATCTCGGTGCCGTCGCTGCCGCAGCGGCCGCATTTGCAGCGCAGCTCGGCGTAGCTGAAGTTCGGCCAGGGGCTCTTGCTCATCGGGTGGCTCGCTTCTCAAAAAGGGTTTGGCACGGGGTGCAGCGGGTCACCCCACCCAGCGCGCGGCGCTTGGCGGGGATCTCCTCGTCGCAGTCCTGGCAGTGGTGCAGGCTCGGGCCGTTCGGTGAGCGGGCCAGCTGGGCGGCCAGGGCGCGCTCCAGCTCCCGTTCTTCGCGGTCAACCGCGCGATCGACCCAGTCCGCCATCAGCGCAGGCCCTCGATCTCTTCAGCGGCGAGGTACGGCACGCCGTTGATGCGGATGAAGTCCGGGCTGGTGACGTCGAAGGGCACCTTGTGCTTGCTCTTCTCGCCGCCCTTGGGGTCGATGTTCAGCAGGCTGGATACCTTCAACTTGCAGCCGAAGGCCTCCACGCGCAGCTCCTCCTCGCCGGCCTTGGCGAAGAACACCGAGTCGAACGGTTCGAGCTGGCGGAAGCTGCCGGCGCGCTTGGCGGCCTCGATCAGCAGGTTGAAGTTGGCGGTGTCGACTTCCATCTCACCGCTGGCGGAAACGTCGCCGTCCACGTGCCCATTGGGCACGCCCTTGTCCTGGGCCACCGCGGTGTTGTCGGTGATGTCCAGGGTGCAGCTCTCGACGTGAACTAGCAGGTCGCCCAGGTTCACGTCGAAGTTTTTGCCACCGATACGTGCCATGCGGGCTTACTCCGAATCGTCGTTGGAAAGGTCGAGGGCGATGTTCGCCGTGAGGTCTTTCGGGCAGTTGTAGGGCTTGAGCTTCAGGTAGGCCTCGACCTTGGTCTTGCTCTGCCACACCAGCACGATGTCGCCGTCTTTCGGCGGCTCGATCTCGCCCGGGAACACCTGGCCGGCGAACTGCACCGAACGCGACATGGCGCGCAGCGGTGCCATCAGCGCGCTGGTGGCCGCTGCCATGGAATTAGGGGTGCTGTTCAGGCGGCGGTCGGCGACCCGCTGGATCAGCAGGATGCGCACGCGGCGCGCGGCCTTGTCCGCCAGGCGCAGGTACTCCACCACCTGGAAGTCGCTGCCCGGCGCGTCGAGCATGTTGCCGTCGCCCCAGAACACGCCCGGGTAGTCGGGGTACGTTTGCGACACGCTGAAACGGGCGCTGTCGAGTTCGGCGCGGATGGCCGAGGGCAGCGGGATGCCGTCGACGTCCACCGGCGTTTCGCCCAGGCCGAGCACGGCGCCTGTGGCTACGCGCATCGGGCTGTCGGCGATGCTCACCGCGGCGTTGGCCAGGCGCCCGGCCAGCACGCCCAGGTCGTTGCCGTGCAGCTGCGGAACCACCAGCACGCGAGGCGCCGCCAGGTCCTGGACGATGGCGCGCTGCTCGATCAGGTACTGGTTCCAGGTCTGCAGGTCCGGATCGCAACCGGCGCTTGCCGCCATCACGAACACGCGGCGGCCGTAGGTGCTGTTCAGCATCACCGCGGCGTCGTGCATCGCGCTCAGCTCGGCGCCGCTGGTCACCGGCGAGGTGATCACCACCGCCTCGACCGAGAAACCTTGCTGCTGGGAGTACTCCAGGGCGTCCTGCCAGCTGCCGGCTACCGCGTCGATCGGCGCAGCCAGGCAGGCCCAGCGGTCGCCGCCGTTCAGGCGCGCCGCGGTCACCTGGCGTTTCAGGTCGCTGTCGGCAACGCCGAGAGCCGCGTCCAGATCGCTCTGGGTGTTCAGTGGGATCAGCTCGCCGGCGTTCGCCGCGGCCGGGCCGATGAAAAGGAAATAGCGCTCGATCTCAGTCACGGCACCCTGGCCGAGGTTGAGATTGTTGACGCTGACTTTGCCGAGTGCCATGCAGTGCCTCGCTAGCGGGGTGAGTTAAGGATTTGTGGGAGCAGGTAGGCGATCAGCTCGCTGACTTCCTGCTGGTTGGCCACGCCGAAGAACTCGCGCTTGGGCAGCTCGATCTCCCAACTGGTGGGGCCGGGTTTCTCTTGCTTGAGCAGGCGAATCAGCAGGCCCGCCTGGCTGTACTTGATGTTCTGGACGATCCAGTCCACGGACGGCCGCAGCCAGCGCTGGCCGCCGCGCTTGGTCTTGCCGGCGCGGATCTTGAAACCGAGCCGGCGCAGGCGCTTGGCCTGCTCGGTGGTCGCCATCAGCGGGGTGACCCGGCTGAAGGCGCGCATCTGGCCGGCGGTGCGGCGCTGCACCATGCCGGCGTTGTGGATGCCGGCGATCATCGCGGTCTTGCGCTTGCCCCAGCCCAGCTCGGCGGCGTCCTCGGTCAGGCGCACCACGGATAGTCCGGTGGCGAGGCCGGTCAGCATCTTTGGCTTCTGGCCTTTCTTGCGTTTGCGAGCGCGGGGTGCAAAGGCACTGCCGTGCAGGTCGGCCTGTTCACGGACGCGCTTACGCCACCCGGTACGAATGCGCAGGGCGGTGCGGTTCATCAGCCGGCGGCGCAGCTTGGGCGGCAGGTCCAGCAGCGCGAGCTGGGCGGCCACGTCGAGCTGGCCGCGCACGTCCAGGTTGAACGGGTTACTGGCTGCCACTGGCCACCTCCCCGTGCTCGGCAATCCACAGGTCGAACGGGACGAAGGCCCAGCGCTTGCCGAAGGCCTCGATCTCGCCGTCATCGGCTTCGGCCAGGTACTGCGGTTCGACGAATTCCAGGGTCAGCTCAACGTCGGCCAGGTCGTTGTCCAGCTGCTCGATGTCGAAGGTCGGCGCCGGCAGATCGTCGTCCCGGTCGGGGTCGTGGTTCTCCAGCCAGCTGCCGAGCAGGGCCATCAGCCGGCCCGGGTGGTCGGCGAAGCGTTCCATCACGATCACCGCGCGGTAGCGCATGTCGCCCAGGTGCAGGCCGTCCAGGTCGGGCTTCCAGGTGAGGTTGAGCGTGACCTGCTCGGCCCAGCTGTCGAGCTGTTCCGGAGCGACCAAACGGCGCTCGAGCAGAAAGGTGGTCAGGGCGCGGAGCTTGTTCACAGCAGCACCGCCGTGATCCGGCCACGGCCTTGCAGCAGGCGCACGGCCTGTTGGCTGAAAGTTAGGAACTGGTCCTCGGTGGCGGGTGATTCCTTGGCGATGTTCTCGGCTGACTCGCGACGGTTCACCGTGGCGAACTGCTGCAGCAGGTAGGCCTTGGCGCGGCAGTACACGGCGCGCTTGTACGTCGCTACGTGAAATGTGCGCTCCGGCAGGACCATGGGGTCCGCACTTTCCACGCTGGTGACGCCCGCCACCTTCCAATCCGCCTTGCGCTTGGCCAGGTCGACGTTCACTTCGCCCATGGCGAAGGCGATGCCCTCGGCCAGCAGCTCGCTCAGGTACTCCGCCGGCAGGCGGTAGCCCTTCTGGAACTCGGCGACGGAGAGGTCCGGCCAGAAGCCGTCGTTCTCTATCGCTTGGTCCACCAGGGTGGTCGGTTTACCTGAAAAGCTCATCGCTGGCCGCTCGAATAGGGCGGGGTGACTGCGTCGGGTGGTACTGGCTCAAAGCCGGAACACCTGGGCAGGCCCCGCTGGGGGGGGTAGCTGGTTACGCGGTACCGGCTTCGGCCTGCTGCTTGCGCAGCGCCTTCTCGGCACCTTCAAGGCGCGTTTTCACGCCGATTTCCGGGTACAGCTCGGTGGCACGATTCAGGTGCTCAACAGCCGCGCCCCAGTCCTTACGGTCCATGGCCAGCACGCCGAGCAACTTGTGGTATCGGGCCGGGATGCGCTCGAACAGCTGCCAGGGGGAGGGGCGCTCGGATTCGCCGCCTTGCTTGAAGCCGTCCCAGTTGCCATCCACACGCGGCAGCAGCTGTGATACGTAGGGCTCCGGGCTGCGGCCGGCCTTGTGCTCGGCCTCGGCCCAGTCGATCAGCTCATCGGCGACGAAGGTCTGCACGTCACGCTTGAAGCGTTCCGGTAGCTGCTGGCCCTGCCCAATCGCGAAGTCGGCAAGCTCGATGCCGGCTTCGAACTGCGCCGTGTCGAACAGCCAGACCAGCACCTGCATCAGCACCGGATTCGGGTGGTTCAGGCCCGACTCGCGGTAGCGCTGCACGTAGTCCAGGTACTTGGGCAGCAGCTCGTCGCGCTTGAGTGCCTGGCGTGCCTCGCGGCTGTTGATGGCACTGATGCGTTCCAGGTCCGCATCCATCGCGGTGGTCATCAGGGCCAGGTGCTTCTGGGCGTTGGCAGGGCCGGCCAGGGCAGTGGCGGGCGTGTAAGCCCGCGCACCGGTGGCCGCTGCTGCCGCACCCTGTTCGCGCACGCGGCGCTTATGGGCTAGGGCCAGGCTCATGTCAGACGAACTCCACGTTGGCGGACTCGATGGCCGCGAACTTGCCCAGTTGCTCGATCACGTAGCCCTCGTTGCGGCTGTTGTAATCCTCAACCTGGGAGCGCTTGGGGTTCTCCTGGATGTGCCGGCGCCAGCTGGTGTCCTGGAAGTAGATCGACAGGTTGTCCCAGCTGGTGACCACCACGCCGCGGCTCGGGAAGTGCGGGCAGGTGAAAGTCGGCAGACCGCCGTAGGTGGCGATCACCTGGGCCATCTCGATGCGTTCTTTCTCGGTCGGGGTGTCGCCCTGGGCGGCGTACAGCTTGGCCTTGTCGTGGGCCAGCAGCTCGCGGCCGACGATGGCGATCAGGTCGCCGCCGTCGCGGAATTCCTCGTCGATCATCAGGGACACGTCGTGCACCAAAGCGTCGAGGTTGGCGTAGTCGCCGGTCGCGCCGATCTGGATCTTTCCGGCCACCTTGGCGCCTTGGGCCAGCACCTGCTCCGGCGCCTGCTCGCGGGCGATCTGCAGCCAGCCCTTGTTCACGTCCTGGAGCAGCGGGTTGGCTACGCGGTCAGTGGTGGCGGCGGCGCTGGTCCCGTTCCAGCCGATCATGATGCGGTCGAGCGCGATCTGCTTCTGCACCGCGGCGGAATAGCGCTGCGGGAAGTTCGGGAACTTGGCCCAGGCGTCGATGCTGGCGTACTTCAGCGCCACGTCGCTGTGGGTTTCGAACAGCTCGTAGCCCTGGCCGTCCAGGCCCAGCACGTTGCGAGCGACGCGGTCGGCGGTGCTGGTGTCGGTACGGCCGGTCACCGTGCCGCTGGTACCCAGCATCACCTTCTCGCCCTTGATCTCACTGACCGGAATCACGTTGATCCGGGACAGGAAGGTCGAGCTGTGGGTGATCTTGTCGTTCAGCGTCTGCGCGTGGGTCGGCGTGACGTTGAATTCCTCGCGCACCGTTTCCACGCCATAGGTGGTGGCGATCGCAACGGCGAGGGCGCTGAATTTCAGGCGGGCTGCTTGGCTCAGGCTCATATCAGTACACGGCCTCTTGTTTGTCGTCGGCCGCGCCAGTGGTGTTGGGCACGTCTTTGCCCTTGCCCTGGTTCAGCGCGGTGTTGAATTTCTCGGTCAGGTCATCCAGCGAGGTTTTCAGGCTGTTGAACTGCTCGGCGGTGATACCGGTGGCCTTGTCGCCGTCCTTGCCGGCTTCCGGCTCGGTGACGGCGGGCTTCTCGGGCTCGGTGGGCTTGGCGGCAAAGGTGGCAGCGCTCGTTTCCAGGCTGGTGGCCACGGTGCCGAGCTTGTCCACCGCGGCGGCGAAGGCCTGCACGGTTTTCGGGTCCATTGGGGTGCTCTCGTCTTTGGGGGTTGCGGGGGATTCGGGACCGCCCTTGCCGAGGGCGCTGAACAGACGGGTGAAGAAGGAAAGGGCGGCGGCTTCGTCCGTGTCGGGCGCGGCGATCAGCTCGCCCAGCGGCTCGAGGTTGGCGAAGTAGTTGCCCTTCTCCGCGCGGCGGGAGAAGTGCAGGGGCTCGGTGCCCAGGCTGGCGGGCTCGTCGGTCACGGCCAGGCCGGCAAGATAGGCTTTGCCGGTGTCGGCGAACTCGGGCTGGATCTCGATGCTGGTGAACAGCTTCTGAGCTTCCTTGTTCAACGCAAGCAGCCGGTCGTTGGGCTGCAGCTTGGCGAACAGGGCGACCTTGCCGTCTTCCAGGTCTTCGGCCTTCAGCTCGGTGACGGTGCCGAAGCTGCCGACATACCGGATGTGCTCGTACCAGATCGTCGCGGTGTACAGCGCGGGGTCGTAGCCCTCGGCCATGTCGCGCAGATCCTGCGCCTCGATCGTGCGGCCGTCGGCGGTTTTGCCGCTGGTGGCGACGCGTTTCCAGTCGGTAACAAGGGAGCGGGGCATGAACTTTTCGGCTCTGTCGGGGTTCAGATGCCGCCACCATAGGCACCGCACAGGTACCCCTCAAACGCTTTGCTTTCGCCCCGTTCCTAGCTGCGAAATCTAGGAATTGCCCGCAATTTATCTGCGCGTTTGCCTCTTTTTCGCCGCATAGACTGCGGCGCATGCCTTACTCCATCGAGATCAAAGAAACCGCCAAGCGCCTGTACCTGCGCCGCGCCAAGCCGCGCGAAATACAGGCCGAACTCGGCTTGCCCAACGTCCGGATCGTCTACTACTGGATCGCCAAGGGCGGCTGGGACGAGATGCTGACGGACGAGGAACCGCTGACCGCCGTCAGCCGGCGCATCACCCTGCTGCTGGAGAAGCCCGGCACGCTGGCCAAGGGCGAGCTGGACGAGCTGGACCGCCTCACCACGGTGCGCGAACGCCTGCTGAAGCAATGCGCCAAGCCATCGCAGTCGGGCGGCGAGGCGCTGCCAGAGCGCGGCCAGGGGCGCGACGCGCCGCAGGGCGAACGGCAACAGCGGCGGGGCGGCAAAGGTGAACGGCGGGAGAAGAAGCCGAAGAACGACGTCACCGGCCTCTCCGAAGTCGACTTCCTGGAGAAGTTCACGGCCAACATGTTCGGCTACCAGCAGGAGCTGTTCGCCGCCAAACAGAACCCGCTGACCTGCCGCATCCGCAACGTGCTGAAAAGCCGGCAGGTGGGCCTGACCTACTACTTCGCTGCCGAAGCCTTCATGGATGCGGTGCTGACCGGCGACAACCAGATGTTTCTCTCGGCCAGCCGGGCGCAGTCGGAGATCTTCCGCAGCTACATCATCGCCTTCGCGGCCGAGTGGTTCGGCATCCAGCTCACCGGCAACCCCATCGTGCTGAGCCGTGACGGCAAGCCCTGGGCCGAGCTGCGCTTTCTCAGCACCAACAGCAGCACCGCCCAGGGTCACCACGGGCACGTCTACATCGATGAGTACTTCTGGATCCGCGACTTCGAGAAGCTGAACAGCCTCGCCGGGGCGATGGCCACCCACAAAAAGTGGCGGAAAACCTACTTTTCCACGCCCAGTGCGGTTACCCACCAGGCCTACCCGTTCTGGACCGGCGAGGAGTTCCGCAACAGCAAGCGCGGCAAGAAGCTCGGGCAGGAGTGGCCCAGCGAAGCGGCCATCCATCAGGGCGCGCTCTGCCCCGACGGCCAGTGGCGCAAGATCATCACCATCGAGGACGCCGTGGCCGGCGGCTGCGATCTGTTCGACATCGATCGCCTGCGCCTGGAGAACGACGAAGACCGCTTCGATCAGCTCTACATGTGCAAATTCATCGACAGCACGCAGAGCGTCTTCAGCCTGGCCGACCTCGAGCGCTGCTACTCCGACCAGAGCCTGTGGGCCGACTACGACCCCGACCCGAACGCCCCGCGCCCATTCGGCAACAGCCCGGTCTGGCTCGGTTATGACCCCAGCCGCACCCGCGACGACGCCACCTGTGTGGTGGTCGCGCCACCGCTGGAAACCGGCGGCAAGTTTCGCATCCTGGAGAAGCACAGCTGGCGGGGGCACTCGTTCACCTACCAGGCCAGCCAGGTCAAGAAGCTCACCGAGCGCTTCAACGTGGTGCACATCGGCATCGACATCACCGGCGTGGGCTATGGCGTGTTCGACCTGGTGCGCGACTTCTTCCCGCGCGCCACACCGATCCACTACAGCCTGGAGACGAAGAACGCCCTGGTGCTCAAGGCGCAGGACACCGTCCAGGGCAGCCGCATCGAATGGGACGCCGGCTGGAACGACATCGCCGCGGCCTTCCTGACGATCAAGCGCGGCGCCACCGCCAGCGGCCAGATCACCTACAGCGCCTCGCGCACCGATGCCACCGGCCACGCCGACATCGCCTGGGCGATCATGCACGCGCTGGCCCATGAACCCCTCAACACCAACAAACGGCGGCGCAGCCGCTGGTCATCACTCGAACAGGTCAGCCATGGCAAAGCGCAAACCGCAGCAGCAACAAGCAACCAACCGGGCGCCCAAGGCGTTCTCGTTCGGCGCGCCCGAATCGGTGCTGGCCGAAAACATGGGCCAGTACCTGGGCGTGTTCGCCAGCGACGACGGGCGCCTCTACACGCCGCCGGTGTCGCGCACCGGGCTGGCCAAGCTGCTGCGCGCCAACGCCCACCACGGCGCCATTCCGAAGTTCAAGCGCAACCTGCTGTTGCGTGACTTCCGCCCCTCGGTCGGCTGCAGCGCGCAGACCATGGGCCGCGCGGCGCTCGATTTCATCGTGTTCGGCGAGGCCTACTTCCAGCGCATGCGCAACATCATCGGCCAGGTGCTTGAGCTGCAGCACCTGCCGGCGATCAACATGCGGCGCAAGGTCGGCGGGGGCTTCGTGATGCTGCTGCCCAAGGGTCAGGAACTGCACTTCGAGGAAGATGAGGTGGAGCACGTGATGGATTACGACGTCGAGCAGAACGTCTACGGCGTGCCCGACTACCTGGGCGGCATGCACTCGCTGTTGCTCAACGAGAGCGCCACGCTGTTCCGCCGCCGCTACTACAACAACGGCGCCCACGCGGGCTTCATCTTCTACACCAACGACCCGGACCTCACCGAGGAGGACGAGAAGAAGCTCCAGGAGCAGATCAAGGGCAGCAAAGGGGTGGGCAACTTCCGCTCGATGTTCGTCAACATCCCGGGCGGTACCGAAAAGGCGATTCAGATCATTCCGGTCGGGGACGTCGCCACCAAGGACGAGTTCGAGCGTATCAAGAACATCACCCGGGCAGACGTGATCGCCGCGCACCGCATGAACCCCGCGCTGGCCGGCATCATGCCGGAGAACTCCAGCGGCTTCGGCGACATCGAGAAGATCGACCGCGTGTTCACCAACAACGAGATCCGGCCCATCGCCATGCTGTTCCTGCAGATCAACGCCACGCTGCGCGCCGATCGGCGGGTGGCTTGGAACGAGCCGGCGGCGGGCTGATCGTGCCCGGCTCTATCAGGCGAATTGCCATGATGTTGTGTTTTGGCGTCAGAAAAACACTACAGATAGTGGGGAAGCTGGCAGAATAGGTTCCTAGAACGGAACCCTGGGGAGGGGCGCTATGCGGGTCTACTGCAAGGAGTGTGGCGGCAAAGGGCGCATCGCGTCGCGTGATGAACTGTCCCGTGAGTTCGCCCGGCTGTACTGCCAGTGCCTGGAACCCCATTGCGGCCACAGCTGGGTGGCCAATCTGACCTTCTCCCACACCCTCAGCCCTTCGGCCAAGGCGGTCGACCGTCTGCTATTCGACCGCTTGCGTGACCTGACCCGCGCCCAGCAGAAAGACCTGTTCGATCAGCTGGGTAGACTGCCTTCGGCGTAATCGCCCAGTTTCTCAACGGCCGCGTGCAGCCGGCGCACGCTTGCCATGCCGAATTCCACGAAGCCAAGCCGGCCGCCCTCGGATAGTTCGATATCCGAAGTTGATATATCGACAACCAGTGATAACGAATATCCGCACTCTTGCAGTTCTTCCCGCAGCTCTAACAGTGACTTCTTCTTGCTCTGCATGTTGCATCTCCTTGTCCGGCAGACTTCAAGTGCGACGGATTCTAGGTAGTTGTTTTTTGCAGCGTCAAGCACTTTCTAATTCTGGTGTCGCGACGAAAAATATTTATCAGCAGGGCTGATGACACAGCCGAAACCGTGCTAGGAGGCCCGTGCGGCGGGGCTCTGTCAGGATTGGCGCCTTTATCGCACCTTTCCTGATGCTGTTAAGCCAATATTGACCAACGCATTATTGCGTTAATTGACGCTTTCGTTATTTCTATAACGCGTTATTAAGTAGAAAGCACAAAAGCACAAATGTCCTTTTGATCCTGCGCTGCACGGTGCAATAAGTAAGTACCTAAGTAGTTACGTAACGAGCGTTTGAGTTATTTGCGGCTGAGCGTTTGCTAGGGCTGCAGGCGATCGAGTGTTATGCGGGCAATAAAAAAGAGCGCCGGAGCGCTCTTTCTTTTTGGCGATTATTGCCAGCACGTTTTTATGTTATTGCACCTCTTCCATCATCACCACGCCGTAACGGCGCTGGCCGGTTAGGTTCTCGAAGGCCACCACGAACAGGCCAGGCGGCAGCGGGATTTGCACCACGCCGTTGCCTGTGTCGTGCTGTAGCACGCGGGTGGCTTCGACCAAGGCAAAGTCGGAAGGCAGGTCCAGTTGCTCACGCGCCTTTCGCTGCCGTGCCTCAGGTACCGCGATCAGTTGTCCATCGATCAGCATGGCGTTCTCCTCACATGCACATCGGCGCGTTGCTGCCGGTGCGCTCCAGGTCCAGTTGTTCCCACGCCGAGAGCACCCGGCCGATCTTGTTGCGGTTGCGCTTCTGCACGCTGGGCATGTCGGCATAACAGGCCTTGCAGGTATCGCTTAGCCCATCCTCGCTGCTGGCCCGCCTGTAGAAGAACTCGCTATCGGCCGGCCAGTGCTCGTTGCACTTCTTGCAGAGCTTTTCGGGCGCCTCCTCGAGCACCTGGACGGCAGCGTCAGCCATTGGCCACCTCCTCGAGCAGATCACCCGGGTGGGTGAAGGTGGTGCGCTCGCGCGGGTTGAGCAGGTCGGGTTGTTCCTGGAGCCGGCCCGGCGCCAAGCCCAGCTTCCTGGCCAGCGCCTCGGCAGCGTGGCTGGCGTCGATGGTGCAGCTCGCCGTCTGTTTCTCACCGCGCACGGTGGCTATGTAGGTCATGCCGGTGAAGCGGGTGCGGATTTCAATGGACATTGGCAACCTCCGCCGGCTGCACCCGCGCTACATGCCGAGCAGTGCGTTGCAGCACCTCGACGGCCGTGCCGGTGTCGTTGTATTTCTCAATTGCGCGGGCTGATTTGCTGATCATCAATTCGCAGGCCTTGCGAACGTCTTCTGGCGTGGCGCAACCACATGCCCTGCAGTAGGCAGCCAGCATGACTTCGGCGGCGCCGTCCGCTTCATCACGCGTCAGCATGGGCCACCTCCTCAGTTTTCACGACATCGCGCACGACGGCAGCCATCATGAAACGCTTGCCATTGCTGGTTTCGATGGGGCCAAGGCAGTGCCGCGCCACGCCGGTGACCGCGCTTGCCATGGGCATGGTGAGCATGACGATACGACCCAGGAAACGTGCAAGCCCTTGCCAGTCCTCGAGCTGGTCGCCGCACAGCTCGCACTCGATGAACTCCATCACTTCGTCCCATATATCGTCGCCAGCTTTTTCACGGGCGCCGAATTTCTCGGGGTAGGCTGCGACGATCAGCTCGTACAGTTCCAAGTCGTCCAGCGGTTTCGTGTTCTGCATAGGTCACCTCAATTCAAAGTAGGCGCAACGGCATGTGGCGCGGCGCAGGGTTGGGCGAGCAGCTTGGTGATCACCGCGGCGTCGGCCGGGCTGAGTTCACCGAGCCGGTGGGCCATGTCGGCCACGCTTTCCAGGCGGATGCGGGCCTCGGCGGTTTTCTGCACCTGGTAGCGGACCAGCGCCTCGCCGACGATGGACGTGGCGGTCACCAATAGGTGACGGGGTGCTGTGGTAGCCTTTGCTCCGCTGCCGCTTGGGTGTTGTGCTTGCATGGTGTTGCTCCTTTGCTGGTGGTAGGTGTCGGGGAGTTGCAGCTCCTCGACACCCTTCTTTTCAGCCCCGCCCTGGTAGGGCGCTGGCCGTGAATACCGGGCGCATCTCGCGCCGCACTTCGAACATCCCCAATTCCTTGCCGTCCAGGTCCTGCAGGTGGACCCGCGTCAGCTCGCCTGGCAGCGCGGTCGGGTGGTGGTCGCGCCAGTGGCAGCTCGCGGCCAGCTCGGCCAGGGACTCGACGGTCATCACCTCGACGTAAGCGATCGGCAGATCGATGTGGCCGGAGACGCCGTTGGCGCAGTAGGTCAGACGCATGGCGCTTACTCCTCGCCCGCTTTCTTGGCCCAACCCAGCAGCTCATACGGCTCGACAATCGCGCGACGCTCGACAGAGCACCCGCCCTCGGCGTCAAAGGTGACGGTCATGCCGCGGAGCGCGAACTCCTCGGGGAAGTTCTTCTCACCCAGCTCGATGGCGCGATTGCAGGCTGCGGTGTAGGCGGTATTGAGATGGGCCACCTGTTCGTCGAAGGACCGTTTTGCGTCTGCCAGACGCTGCTCGGCATCGACGACCTCTTCGTGGAAACGCTCGAGAAGGTGCATGGAGTCCAGCAGCTTGCTCATCGGCTTGGCGGTGGGGGTCTGAGTTTGCTTGGTCATGGTGTTGCTCCTTTCAGTGGTGGGTGCGGAGTAGGTCGAAGGTGGCGGCGAACACGTCGTCGCTCAGCACGCCGGCGCTCAGGTGGCCGTAGTGCATGCCGAGTTCGCGGGTGATCCAGTGGGCTTGCTCGGGGCGCTCCAGGCTGATCATCGTCAGCAGCAGGGCACGGCGCGGCAGGTCGATACTGTTCAGGGTTTTCAGCAGCGCGGGCAGGGCGCCCAGCTGGGCGTCAGCCCAGGTATTAATGCCGCCTTGGGCAAATGGAAACGCTTCGCCGCCGATCAGCTCGGCACCCTTCTTCCAAGCGGCAAAGTAGGGATCGGTGCAACTCGGCAGCAGCGGACCTATGGTTTTTGCTGCCGTGGCGAGCTGTTCGCCGGTGATCAACGGCATCAGCGGGTGGCTATTCATGGTTGCGGTACTCCTCTCTCATTTGGTTCAGGCGGCGTCGCATGTCTTCGCGGTACTCGTCGGGGAAAGCCGGGTCAGCGAGCCATTCGCGGATCTGCCGAGGCGTCCAGCGGCTCAGCATGTCGAGCGCCAGGCAGTCCCGGAGCAGGGCTTCGTCAGTGGAAATCGCTGGCATGGGAAGGCCCGGAAAAGGAAAACGGCGGGTTGACCCCCAAAACGTCTGGAATGTCTGGAATGTCGAAAACCCGACACGGCTGAAACCCGCGTGTTTGCTGGGCTGCGTAATTTTTTTGACATTCCAGTGCTACTGGAATGTTCTGGAATGTCGGTGATTTGGCAGAAGGCGCAAAGCCGCGTGGCACTAGGGCTGCATGGCGATTCCGGGGCATTCCACTGATTTCGGATTTACTGGAATGTTCTGGTATGAAAAACATTCCAGCGAATTCCAGTGGCGTGAATCTTGATTGAGCCTTGCAAGTAACTGTATTCATTGACTATTCCTTAACATTCCAGAAATTCCAGATAGATTGGGTGAGTACACAGAAACGGCCTCTATCCCTACGCACGCACACACGCACACGTATAAACCCATACAGAACAATCACTTACACGGAACGCTTGAAGATCCAGCAGTTGACCCCCCGCCGTTCGATCCTGGAGTAGATCTTCCGGCTCTCGACGAAGGCGTAGGTGCGGCTCTGCGGTAGGTAGCGGCGCAGCTGCGAGGTGGGGATGGACTCCTGCCCCGCCTGGCGACTGACCTGGTTGAAGTGCTCGAGGTTGATCGCGATCAGGCCTTTCTCGGCGCTGTGGTTGAGGGTTTCGCGGATCTCCTCGCGGGTGCCCTCGGCGTCGGTGATGGTGACCACCTGTTCGTTGAGGTAGTGGTAGATCTGCCAGAACTGCGAGGCCATGGGGTGCTCGGCGCTGATGCGCTGCTGGCGTTCCAGGGCGCGCCCATCCAGGTGCTTTGCCAGCTGCTCGAGGTCACGGTCTGTCCAGTCCGGAAAGAACACCTGGGTGGCCTTTGCCGCCGCCATGATCTGTGCGTGGCACAGGGCGATCCGGCTATGGGTCACGCCACCCAGCGAGCTGAAGCGTCGCTCATACATGGGGAAGGCCTCGAAGTAGCGCTGCAGCCAGGCCTGTTCCTGGCTCAGTACGGTGCGCAGGAAGCCCGACAGGCTGTCCACGTCCATGCCTTTCAGCCGCTCGGCCAGGGGCTTCAGCGCGTCGCTGTGGTGGTCCAGAGTCATGTGCAGGTAAACGATCCGCGTGATGATGGCTTCGGAACCGTCCACGCTGGTGTTCTGCGAAATGCACACGGCGCCGCGGAAGATCAGCGACTCGGTGTCGCTGTTGGCACTGCGCACGCCCATCACGCGCAGCTTGGCCTTGTAGTCGAACAGCGGCTTGATCTCGTCCCAGTTGTACTGGACGGTCAGGGTGCGGCCCATGCCGTCGGTGGTTTCCTTGTCGGACTCGAGCAGCACGACGGGCAGGTTGCTCACGCCGGCCAGGGCACGCAGCAGTCCGATCGCCGACGCACCGCTGCCGCTGGGCTTGATGCCTTCTTCATCCTTGCGGCCGACCAGGCGCCAGAGGAAGCGCAGCAGGGTGGTTTTGCCGGAGCCGGCCACGCCGGTCAGTTCCAGGAATGGCCAGCTCGATTGCCGCGCGCGGATCTGCTCGGCGAACAGGGTGCCTGTCCACCAGCCGAGGGTGGCCAGGCCGTTGAGGTTGAACACCGCGCGGAAGTCGGCGAACCAGGACGGGTCGAATTCCTGGCCGCGCACCACCGGGTAGTTGCGCATGGAGGTCTTGAGGCCATCGGACCCGACGTCCAGGAAGCCGTGCTTGTTGACGCCGATTTCCTTGCCCTTGGCGATGCCGAAGGTGGGGTAGCAGTAGGCGCCGCTGACGTCGTCGTAGCCGACAAAGGGCAGCGTGCGGACGGTGCGGACATCGCGCAGCCAGTCGCTCTTAAGCATGGCCAGTACGCGCTCGCCGCCCTCGAACATGCCGCCCGGCGTGCGCTCGAGCAGCGCCTTGGCGAAGCCACGCGGGTCGGTGATGGCGTTGGGTGCAAGCGGTTCCTTGCAGCTCTGCCGGGCGTTGGGGAAGTCGAACTGGAAGAAGTAGCGCTGCTCGCCGGTGACGGCGTCCTTCTCGATGTATTCAAAGCGCGGTATGCAGTTGGCTACCTGGGACAGGGTGGTGTGCTTGGCGAACTCGGGGCTGTGACCCTCGATGTCGTCACCGTCCAGATCCTTTTGCAGCTCGGTGAGGTTCACGCGGGCCGAGTACAGGTGGTTGTTGAACTCCACCAGGAAGAAGCCCTTGGGCTTGCGCAGGTATTGCAGGTACGCCTTCTTCATCGGCGTTTTCGCGCTGAACAGCCGACCCTGGTAGCAGGCCTCGTCCATGAAGACGTCGTCCAGCTGGCCATCGCGGTACACGTCGTCCCAGTCCCGCTCGCCGGCGAGCGCCACCCAGCCCAGTTCACGCATGTCGCGCAGCTGCTTGAGGTACTTGGGGATGTAGTTGCGGCCGGCCTGGTCGTCGTCCAGGGCGATGACCCAGGTGACTGATTTGCCCTTGTTGGCCTCGACGATGTCCCAGGGGAAGTTCACGCAGCTGATCGCGGCGATGGCCTTGAAGCCGGCGAGGTGCAGCGCAACGGCGTGGAAGATGCCCTCGACGATGTAGACCCGGTCGCTCTTGTCGATGGTCTGGCCGGGCGGCACCCAGCCGTTGCCCTTGTAAGACATACCGTACTTGATGCCGGCTTTGTCGCCGTCGTTACGGGCCACCGCGGTGGCATCGATGATCCGTTCCCAGTAGCCGTCGCACAGCGGGAAGCGCACCGTGTCCGCCCAGCTCTCGTCTTTCAGCTTGCGCCGCGCCTGGCTGTACCAGCCTTTCATCTTCGCGGTATCGAAGCCGCGGTTGCGCTGCAGGTAGGCGTCGGCGGTGGCGTTGGGGTTGGCCTCGGTCTTAGGGAAGCGCTCGCTCAGGTTTTCGAACAGGTAGCTGTAGCGCTCCCGGGTCTTTTCCTCATAGCGGCACTCGTTCTCGCGGTTGCATTTGAGCTGGTACGGCTTGGCCCGGCTGATGAACAGCTTGCGCTCGCCGCAGCTCGGGCAGACGCCCTTCTGCAGGTACTTGTCGTTGATGCTGGCGAAGTCCAGCTCCCGGTCCTGTTCCAGGGCCTTCACGACGTCCAGCCGGTAGATGTCCTCGAATTGCATGGTCATCTCCCGTTAGCGCTGGGCTGACCGATTGCTGCCCGCCTGGCGCATGCGCTCGGCCTGGTCGGCGGCCTCCATGGCCATGTGAACCATGTTGATCAGTACTGCTGACTTCGAGCCTTCCACCTTCGGGCGGATGATGTAGTGCCCCTGCTCGATCTCCCGGCGAATGGACCGATCAGACAGGCCAGAGCGGCGCGCAAACTCCTGAACTGTTAGGTAAGGCGTGTCGATGGTGATCTGCATTCTGGTAACCTCTCTAGTGATATTGCCAAGCAAAGTTCCAAGCTTGGAACCAATAGTGGTTCCAAGGATGGAACCTGTCAAGAGGGGTGCAGAATGGATTTGCCAGAGAAGTTGAAAGCGATACGTGCCAAGGAAGGTTTGACGCAGGGGGAGTTCTGCCAGCTTGTCGATATCAGCCTCAGCAGCTGGAAGAAGTACGAGGCCTCGATCACGGAGATGGGGCTGCTGCCGTTCCTCAAGATCGTGAATCACTCACGGTTCAAGAAGTACACGCTATGGCTGGCCACCGGTGATACCGCGCCAGAGTGCGGACAGCTGAGCCCCTTCTGATCGGAAAAAGGACGTTTCGATGAGTGCTGAATATCCTTCTCTCAGGACGCAGCTGATCACAGCAACCGTCCTGGCGATACCGACGCTGTGGTTCTTCGATTGGCAATGGGGCGCCTGGGTCGCGGCGCTGTGCTTCTACCTTTTCGGTACCGCCGTTTGGCTGTCTGAAGCGCTGAAAGTCTATCGAGCAGAAAAGGCAGGTGAGCCCGCTGCGTCGTCGGACTTTGTTGACGACGATGATGTGCTGGCAGACGGGAAGGTGGTGTGGAAAGGAAGCAAGACGATCCGCTTTGCCTATGGGGATTTCCAGGGCGACCGCTCCGATCGAGAGGTGACCGTTCACCAGGTCGTCGCCTTAGGCCCCACGCTAGGCCAGACTTACTTCCGAGGTCACTGCCACCTTCGGGATGAGCCTCGAACGTTCCGGGTGGATCGGATCAAGGGGCGCAAGGTGATCGACGCCGAAACCGGTGAGATCTCTACCTTCCTGAAGCTGTTTGGCCTCCGCAAATAAGCGATGTCGATCAAGAAGCTCGACACCGGGGAATGGCTCGTCGACTGCCGGCCGGAGGGGCGCGCGGGTCCGCGGATCCGTCGGCGGGTCAAGTCGAAGAATGAAGCCATGCACCTGGAGCGCCGCATCATGGGCGACGGCTCCAAGGGCGAATTCGAGAAGGCCCCCAAGCTCGATGAACGTCGGCTGAGCAAGCTGATCGACCTCTGGTACACGCTCCACGGCCAGAACCTGAAAACCGGCGAGCAGCGCCTGGCGCTGCTGCTAGCAATGGCCGAGCGCATGGGCGACCCGAAGGCGCACAAGTTCACCGCCACCCACTTCGCCACCTACCGCGCGGAGCGTGCCGAGGGCAAGCACACTAGGGCGAAGCCTGGGCGTGGGCTGAGCAAGGCCGACGAGAAGCCGAAGCCGATCAGCGCGAACATGCTGAACCACGAACTGGCCTACCTGCGCGCCGTATTCAACGAGCTCGAGCGCTTGGGCGAGTGGAAAGGGGAGAACCCCTTGGCCAAGGTACGGCCGCTGAAGTTCGATGAGGCGGAGATGGCGTATCTGAGCGCTGAGCAGATCCCTGAACTGCTGGCCGGCCTGGGCGATGAGAGTTCGCACGTGCGGCTGATCGCCGAGGTGTGCCTGGCCACGGGTGCCCGCTGGGGTGAAGCCGAAAGCCTGCAGCCCCGCCAGGTGCGTCACGGGCTGATCCACTACAGCAAGACGAAGTCCAGCAAGAACCGCTCGGTACCGATCGACGATCAGCTGCAGAAGCGGCTGGCCAAAGCCCTGCCGTTCAAGCCCAGCTATTCGAAATTCCGCGATGTGGTGGAAGAGATCGGCCTGGAGCTGCCAGACGGCCAGCTGACCCACGTGCTACGCCACACCTTCGCCAGCCACTACATGATGAACGGCGGCGACATCCTGACCCTACAGCGCGTCCTGGGCCACGCCACGCTGGCCATGACGCAGAAATACGCCCACTTCAGCCCAGGGCACCTGGCTGATGTGGTGCGATTGAATCCGCTGGCGAGGCGGGCCAGTGGGGAAGAAGAAGGGGACAACAATGAGTGGAGATAAAGATTCGAAGCCTGGCGCCAGTGGCCGTGATAGTGGCGGTGCGGATAGGTCACTGCATAGTCTGCTCTCGGCAGCATCGTTGGCGTCTCTGCAGCAGTTTCGCGCAGCAACGGGTCGACGTCTCGGTAGCGTACCCAGCAGAAAGATGGGCCGACAGCTGCTCGACAGTCGCGGCTTTGCTGAGGCAGTACCTCAGCCGGTCGGTTACCTATTTCCCCCCGAGCTTGGGTCGACTATCCGAGCCATTGGTGGCCTTGGGGAGACGTATCGGGCTTTGGGCGAAGTAGGCGAAGCGCTTCGCGTAGTGCGAACATCGCCTTTGGTTGACTATCTGGCCTCAGGGGCGGTGCCAGATCTCGGGCGGCTTGTTGAGGCGTCCGGGCACGCGACTCTTTCAGTCAAAGCTACCGGGGACATTAGAGTCATCACAGCAAGTCAGAGAGCCCTCGACTACGAGATCGTCCGGCGTCTGGAGTGTGGTGAGCCGCTAACTGCTCTTACCAAAGCCGAGAAGTCGAGGCTGAGCAGCGTTCTCAACCTACTACTGATGTTTTTGGTGTACCTCTCCACTCAGAACGCTGTTAGGAGTGAACTCTGCTTTTTCCAACCCAAGCTGCTGGCTTCTGCGACCGCCAGTCAGACGGGCAAAGCGGTTCGGGCATTCATGTGCGAAGCGGCAGCCCCTATAGAGTTTCTTCGTGGATATCGCACAGTTAAGGGTACCGGCGTGCGCCTGCGCGTCGCTCCAGGAATGAAATCGGACATCGTTCCGTTTGTGCTCGAAGATCGAGCTCTACTGGAGGTTCTAGACAGTAGCAATCGCGACTGGCTGCACGTTTCGGTCGTAAATGAGGCTGGGTTGGAAGGTTGGATCTCGCGGAAGTACACCTACGTATTGCTGCGCTGAAGTCGCTCTCGTGGACGTTTTGTGGACGCGAGATGTTGTGAGACGGACATCGCCGCTCCGCCAGATAAGCGAAAGCCGCGCAGTGCGCGGCTTTGAAGGTGGTGGGCCCACACGGACTCGAACCGTGGACCAAAGGATTATGAGTCCTCTGCTCTAACCAACTGAGCTATAGGCCCCCAGAAGGCCGGCGGATTATAACGGCGGATGACAGTGGCGCCAATCGAAGCGCCCTGTTTGATAGGCATTGGTGAAAAAAGAAACCCCCGGCATGCCGGGGGTTCTGGTCTCACTCGTCGAGGAAGGAGCGCAGGTGCTCGCTTCTCGTCGGGTGGCGCAGCTTGCGCAGCGCCTTGGCTTCGATCTGGCGAATGCGCTCGCGGGTGACATCGAACTGCTTGCCAACTTCCTCGAGGGTGTGGTCGGTATTCATGTCGATGCCGAAGCGCATGCGCAGTACCTTGGCTTCACGGGCGGTGAGACCGGACAGTACTTCGCGGGTGGCTTCCTTGAGGCTTTCCACGGTGGCCACGTCGATCGGTGACTGCATGGCCGAATCTTCGATGAAATCGCCCAGGTGCGAGTCTTCGTCGTCACCGATCGGCGTTTCCATGGAGATTGGCTCCTTGGCGATCTTCAGTACCTTGCGGATCTTGTCCTCGGGCATTTCCATGCGCTCGCCAAGCTCTTCGGGCGTGGGCTCGCGGCCCATTTCCTGCAGCATCTGACGGGAGATGCGGTTGAGCTTGTTGATCGTCTCGATCATGTGTACCGGGATGCGGATGGTCCGCGCCTGGTCAGCAATGGAGCGCGTGATCGCCTGGCGAATCCACCAGGTGGCGTAGGTCGAGAACTTGTAGCCGCGGCGGTATTCGAACTTGTCCACCGCCTTCATCAGGCCGATGTTGCCTTCCTGGATCAGGTCGAGGAATTGCAGGCCGCGGTTGGTGTACTTCTTGGCGATGGAGATCACCAGGCGCAGATTGGCCTCGACCATCTCTTTCTTCGCCCGGCGGGCCTTGGCCTCACCAATGGACATGCGGCGATTGATGTCCTTGATGTCGGCGATGGCGAGTTCGCACTGCTGTTCCAGTTCGATGAGCTTCTGCTGGCAGCGCTGAATCTCTTCCTTGCGGTTGCCGATGGCTTCGGCGTACTTGCTCTTGCCTGCAGCCAGTTGCTCGGCCCAGTCGAGATTGGTCTCGTTGCTCGGGAACTGACGCAGGAAGTCGGCGCGCGGCATGCGGGCATCACGCACGCACAACTGCATGATGGCGCGTTCCTGAGCACGGATCTGGTTCAGGGCATCACGCACGCGCTCGACCAGGGCATCGTACTGCTTGGGCACGAGCTTGATCGGCATAAACAGGATGGCGAGGGCTTCGAGCTCCTCGGTGGCCTGCTGGCTGGCGCGGCCGTGCTTCTTCAGGGCCTTGTTGGCTTTCTCAAGCTGTTCGGCGACCGCGCCGAAGCGCACGCGCGCAACTTCCGGATCGGGCCCGCCGTCGCCTTCTTCTTCCTCGGTATCCGACTCTTCTTCTTCGTCGTCGTCCTTGTCGTCGACTACCGGCTTGGCCGTGGTCTGTGGCGTTTCCGGCTCGACTTCCTGCGGTGCGGCAGCACCGTCGTCGTCGGGGTCGATATAGCCGCTGAGGATGTCGGACAGGCGACCGCCTTCGTTCGTCACGCGCTCGTAGTCAGCGAGGATGCTGTCGACGGTGCCAGGGAAGTGGGCGATCGCGCTCATGACTTCGCGAATGCCTTCCTCGATGCGTTTGGCGATTTCGATCTCGCCTTCGCGGGTCAGCAGTTCGACGGTGCCCATTTCGCGCATGTACATACGCACTGGGTCGGTGGTGCGGCCGATATCGGTCTCGACCGCGGCGAGTGCGGCTGCGGCCTCTTCGGCTGCGGCTTCATCGGTATCGGCTTCGGCCAACAACAGGGCATCGGCATCCGGAGCGGTCTCGAATACGTTGATGCCCATGTCGTTGATCATGCGAATGATGTCTTCCACCTGTTCCGGATCGGAAATATCCTCCGGCAGGTGGTCGTTGACCTCGGCGTAAGTCAGGTAACCCTGCTCACGGCCACGCTGGATCAACTCTTTGAGGCGGGACTGCTGTTGCGCTTTTCCGGACATATAACCCTATCCACTGAAGGTTCTGGCGGGCTGAAAACAAGCTGAGCATTATAGCCGAGCTAGGACCTCACGCGCCAGTTGAGGTCGGTGTAGCGGGTATTGCGTTACGGCTCAATAGGTTACGCAGTTGGTCTTTTTCCTCTGCGCTGAGTTCACCCTGGCGAGCCTTGCGCAGCAGACTTTCGAGGAGCCGTTCCCGCTGTCTGGCGGCAAGGCTATTAATGGTGTCGAAAAACTGCTGTTCAAGGTTATCGGCAGAGATCAGCCATTCTTTCTCTGCAAGTGCGCGTAAAAGTCGTCCCTGATCGGTGCCGTGCCACCTAGCGATCAGCTGCAGGCTGCGCAGCTTGGGGTTTTTCTGCAGGGTGCCGAGCAGCGCTACCAGCAGTTGGGCATAGGTATCGTCTTCTGCGGCGAAATGGCTGACGTCTTCGACCTTCTGCGCCAGCTCCGGGTGGTGCAGCAGGGTGCGCAGGGTGGTCAGTGCCGGAGGCTCGACCGTGGCGGGTGTGCGCGGCCCGCGTGGCATTAAGTCTGGACCCTGGCCGTTTTTTTTCCAGTCCTTTTTCCACTCTTTCTTGCCTGGCTTGCCGTTGCGCGGTTGCGGCTGCACGGGTTCCGGTGGCTCGAAGTGGTCGGGCTCGCCGTAGGCCGGGCTGGCGTCGTAGTAGGTGTGGTCGTCGTAGGTCGGCGTGCTGCTGGGCGCGGATACGGGCGCGACGGCCATGTGCTGCAGTGCCTCGCCGTTGAGCCCAGTGATCTCGGCCAGGCGCTGACGCATCAGTGCGCGTAGGTTGTTGCCCGGTATCTTTTCGATGAGTGGTGCGGCCAGTGTCGCCAGATGGGCCTTGCCTTCCAGGGAGCGCGGATCGGCCTCGTCACTCAGTTGCTGGAAGAAATAGTCGGCCAGTGGTTGCGAGTGCTGCTGTATGCGGGCGCGAAAGGCGTCGGTGCCCTCGGCGCGGACCAGGGTGTCCGGATCTTCGCCGTCCGGCAGGAACAGGAAGCGGGCGCGGCGCCCGTCCTGAAGGTTCGGCAATGTAGCCTCCAGTGCGCGCCAGGCAGCCTTGCGTCCGGCGGCGTCTCCGTCGAAGCAGAACAGCACGCTAGGAACGATGCGGAACAGGCGTTTGAGGTGTTCCTCGCTGGTGGCGGTGCCCAGGGTGGCGACGGCATTGCGCAGACCTTGCTGGGCCAGGGCAATGACGTCCATGTAGCCCTCGACCACCATGATCTCGTCGAGATCGCGGTTGGCCTGGCGCGCTTCGTAGAGGCCGTAGAGTTCCTGGCCCTTGTGGAATACCGGGGTCTCCGGCGAGTTGAGGTACTTGGGCTTGTCGTCGCCCAGCACCCGACCGCCGAAGGCGATCACCCGACCACGGCTGTCGCGGATGGGAAACATCACGCGGTCGCGAAAGCGGTCGTAGCGCTTGCCGTTCTCGGCGTTCTCGATCAGCAGGCCGGCATCGATCAGCGCCTTCTGCTGAAGGGCGTCGCCGCCGAGGTGCTTCATCAGGTTGTCCCAGCCGGGCGGTGCGAAGCCCAGGCCGAAGTCGCGGGCGATGACGCCGGACAGCCCGCGTCCCTTGAGGTACTCCACCGCGGCCTTGCGCGTCGGATGGCTTTTCAGCGCCTGGCGGTAATAGTCGGCGGCGGCGGCGAGCAGTGGGTAGAGTGGCGAATCGACCGGCTGGCGGGGCTTGTGCTTGCGCCCACTGTCCTCGCGTGGAACTTCCATGCCGGCGCGCTTTGCCAGCTCTTCGACCGCCTGGGGAAAGTCCAGCTGGTCGTGGTCCATGACGAAGCCGAGGGCGTTGCCGCCGGCACCGCAACCAAAGCAGTAGTAGAACTGTTTGTCCGGGCTGACGCTGAAGGACGGCGTTTTTTCCTTGTGGAACGGGCAGAGGGCGCTGTAGTTCTTGCCGGTCTTCTTCAGCTGGATGCGCGAACCGACCACTTCGACGATGTCGGAGCGGTTGAGCAGGTCATCGATGAACGATTGAGGGATCAGTCCGGCCATAGGGTTATCAGGTTACGCTCGCAAAGCATGCGCCGGAAATGAAAAAACTCCGGCCTTTCGCCGGCTGGCGAAGCGGAGTCTGCATGCAATGCAAAACCCGGCCGAAGCCGGGTTTGATGCGACGTCAGCTGTACTGGATCAGTACAGGCGGACGCTACGGCGCTGCTCGCGCTGCACTTTCTTGGCGTGACGCTTGACTGCGGCAGCAGCCTTGCGCTTGCGCTCGGCAGTCGGCTTCTCGTAGAACTCGCGCGAACGGACTTCGGCCAGAACGCCGGCTTTTTCGCAGGAGCGCTTGAAGCGACGCAGTGCTACGTCGAAGGGTTCATTCTCTTTAACTTTGACAGCGGGCATCCAGGACTTACCTTCACTTGATTACCGGTGGCAACGCGCTTCGGCAATGACTCGCAAGCACGCTGGTTTTAAGGGTTGCGGATGTTACCCGCTCCAATGGCGGAATGCAAAGCCCCTGATCGAAAAGCGCTGGTCGGTCGGACGGCCCGACGATTAATATGCACGGCTTCATTCGCCTTCCGGAAGGTTGAACCCATGCTGGTGCTGGGGTTGGAAACGTCCTGCGACGAAACGGGTGTCGCGCTTTATGACAGCGAGCGGGGCCTGCTGGCCGACGCGCTATTCAGCCAGATCGACCTGCATCGCGTCTATGGCGGCGTGGTGCCGGAGCTGGCTTCCCGTGATCACGTGAAACGCATGCTGCCGCTGATTCGTCAGGTGCTGGCCGAGGCCGGCCGCGAGGCGGGGCAGGTCGACGCGGTGGCCTATACGGCCGGCCCTGGCCTGGTCGGTGCCCTGCTGGTCGGTGCGTCCTGTGCTCAGGCGCTGGCGCTGGCCTGGGGCGTGCCGGCGGTCGGCGTGCATCATATGGAAGGCCATCTGCTGGCGCCGATGCTCGAAGCGCAGCCTCCGGAGTTTCCGTTCGTCGCCTTGCTGGTGTCTGGCGGGCATACGCAGCTGGTGCGTGTGGATGGCATCGGCCGCTACGAGCTGCTCGGCGAATCGGTGGACGATGCCGCTGGCGAGGCGTTCGACAAGACCGCCAAGCTCATGGGCCTGCGCTACCCGGGCGGACCGGAGATCGCACGGCTGGCCGAGCAGGGCACGCCGGGACGCTTCGTCTTCCCGCGCCCGATGACCGACCGGCCGGGGCTGGACTTCAGCTTCAGTGGGTTGAAGACCTTCACGCTCAATACCTGGCAGCAGTGCCGCGATGCCGGCGACGACAGCGAGCAGACTCGCTGCGACATCGCGCTTGCCTTCCAGCAGGCGGTGGTGGAGACGCTGACCATCAAGTGCCGACGGGCGCTGAAGCAGACCGGGCTGAAATCGCTGGTCATCGCTGGAGGGGTCAGCGCCAACCAGTCGCTGCGTCAGTCGCTGGAAACGATGCTTGCCGAACTCAAGGGGCAGGTGTTCTATGCGCGGCCACGTTTCTGCACCGACAACGGCGCAATGATCGCCTACGCTGGCTGTCAACGCCTGCTGGCGGGCCAGCATGATGGGCCGGCGATCGCCGTGCAGCCACGCTGGTCAATGGAGACGCTGCCGGCGATCTGAACCGCATCGACCTAGAAGTGCCTTTCCCGGCCAGCGAACAGATCGCGAACATTGCTGCGGTGACGCCAGACTATCAGCGTTGCCAACAGGCTCATCGGCAGCAGCGCACCGGGCTGCTGCCAGGCCAGCAGCGGCAGGCAGAGCGGCAGGGCGATCAGGGCTGCCAGCGAGCTGGTGCGGGTCATGCGGAATACCAGGAGCCAGGCGGCGATGGCCAACAGCGCGGCCGGCGGGTAGAGCGCGAGCAGGGCGCCGGCGGCGGTCGCCACGCCCTTGCCGCCGCGAAAACGGAAGTACAACGGATAGAGATGGCCGCATACCGCCGCCAGACCGATCCAGGCCTGCTGCTGGACGCTCATGTCCAGCGAGGCGGCCAGCAAGATGGGCAGCAAGCCCTTGAGCAGATCGCCGAACAGCGTGCAGATTGCCAGGCGCTTGCCGGCCAGACGAAGCATATTGGTGGCGCCGGGGTTGCCGGAGCCACCGGCGCGCGGGTCGGGTATCCCGGCCAGGCGGCTGAGCAGTATGGCGAATGACAGCGAGCCGATCAGGTACGCGAGCAAGGTCAGCAGCCAGAACATGGAATCCATCCGGGGCAGGGAGTCCCTGAGTCTAACGGCGCGTTTCGAGCTTGTCGTGCCGCAGGAGAACGTTGCGTGGATACAGTCTTCATCGAAGGCCTGGAAGTGGATACGGTGATCGGCGCCTATGATTGGGAGCGCGGCATCCGGCAGTGCCTGCAGTTGGACCTGACGCTGGGCTGGGACATCCGTCCGGCGGCGCGGAACGACGAGCTGGACAAGGCGTTGGACTATGCCAAGGTCGCGGCGGCTATCGATCAGTTCGCTGCCGAGGCGCGCTTCGAGCTGGTCGAGACCTTCGCCGAACGCCTGGCGCAGCGCCTGATGAGCGAGTTCGGCATTCTCTGGCTGCGCCTGCGGGTCACCAAGCCTGGCGTCAATGCGCGCGCCCGCGCGCTGGGCGTGGAGATCGAACGCGGATGTCGCTAACTCCGGTGCTGCTCGGCCTGGGCAGCAATGTCCAGCGTGAGCCCCATCTGCATGCCGGCCTCGATGCGCTGGCCGAGCTGCTGGTGAACATGCGTTGTTCGCCGGTGTTCGAAAGCCTGGCGGTGGGCTACAAGGGCGACAACTTCTACAACCTCGTGGTCGCCGGCGATACCGAGCTGCCGCTGACCGAACTGGACCGGCGGCTCAAGTTCATCGAGGCGGACAACGGGCGTTACGCGCCGGATCGCAAGGGATTGCCACTGGATATCGACGTGCTGCTCTATGGCGAGCTGGTCGGCAATTTCCACGGTTTGCTGCTGCCGCGTGCGGAGATTCTCAAGAACGCCTTCGTGCTCTGGCCGCTGGCGCTGCTGGCCCCGACCGTACGGCATCCCGCCGCGGGTGCCAGCTTTGCCGAGCTGTGGGCGCAATCGACCATCGACCAACAGCTCTGGCCGGTGCCCTTCCAGTGGCGCGGCGCGGAGCTCACGCCCCCGGAGCTGGTCCGCGCCCACCCGCCGCGTTGTGCCTGACTAGCCGTTATTCGCATTCTGCTGGCAATGCCGCCGCAGTGCCTCGAGTCGGGCTGCGGCGAGTGCCTTGCCCAGCTCGGCGCCCTGGTGGCCTTGTTCCAGCAGCGGTTTGATCGCGACGTCACGAGCTGTTTTCGCCGCCGCCCGCAAGTAGTCGACCTGGGGTAAGGGTTGCGCGGCGCCGTCTGCCGGGGCGGTCATTTCGCAGGCCGCGATGAAGTGCTCGAAGCGTTCCGGGCGGCGATAGATATCGAAGTGCTGCAGCATGTCGAGCAATGCCTCGGCGGGCAGCGTGCGCGCATCGAGTGCGTCCTGGTGGTAGCGGCCGAACAGCATCGCCAGTTCCTGGCAATCCCGCGGCGCCTTGCAGCGCTGGTTCAGGGCGGCGATGGCCTGCAGGCGTGCCTCCTGGCTGGCGGCTGGTCCGGCGCTGCCGAGCAGCAGGCAGGCCCAGCGTACCGGCAGTGGCTGGGCGTGCTTCGCACAGCGCCGCAGTGCGCCGAGCAATGCTTCGCCAAGTGCGCTTTGCTCCTCGAAACTGGCAGCCAGTTCGGGGAACAGCTCTGGTAGGGCGTGACAGGCTTGCAGTACCTGAATGAAGACATCTGGGCGCGGCTCCATCAATGCGCGGGAGATCTCCTTCCAGCTGCGTTCGGCGGTGAGTGCCGACAGCTCGCCGGAGCGCGCCAGCTGACGCATCAGCTCAAGGGTTTCGTCGGCGATGCGAAAACCGAGGTCGGCGTAACGCGCGGCGAAGCGCGCCACTCGCAGCACGCGCAGCGGGTCTTCCGCAAAGGCCGGCGACACGTGGCGCAACAGTCGGGCCTGCAGATCACGCTGGCCGCCGTAGGGGTCGATCAATTGCCCCTGCTCGTCTTCGGCAATGGCATTGATGGTGAGGTCGCGTCGCTGCAGATCCTCCTCGAGGGTGACCTCGGGGCTGGCATGGAAGGTGAAGCCGCCATAACCGCGGCCGCTCTTGCGCTCGGTACGGGCCAGGGCGTACTCCTCGCCGCTCTGCGGATGCAGGAACACCGGAAAGTCTGCGCCCACCGGGCGAAAGCCCTGGGCCTGCATTACCTCCGGGGTGGCGCCGACCACCACCCAGTCCACTTCACTGACCGCGCGCCCCAACAGGCGATCACGCACCGCGCCGCCGACTTTGTAGATCTGCATAACCACCTCCGTAGGCGCGGAGGATAAAGGATATCGGCCGTATGGCCACAGATTGGTGCTGAGGAAGGGGCCGCGGGCGTTGCCCGCGACGTCGGTCAGGCGAAGTTCATGCCGGGGAAGCGGCTGTCGGTCTCCGCCTCGTTGCTGGCGCGAGGGGGCATGTGATGGGTGTTGACCAGCTTGTCGTCCTGCATCGATTGCAGGTGCACGTCGAACCCCCACAGCCGGTGCAGATGCTTGAGTACCTCGTCGGTGGATGCGCCCAGCGGCTTGCGGTCATGCTGCATGTGACGCAGGGTCAGCGAGCGATCACCGCGGCGATCGACGTTCCACACCTGCACGTTGGGTTCGCGGTTGCCGAGGTTGTACTGCGCCGCGAGCAATTCGCGAATGGTGTGGTAGCCACTTTCGTCGTGGATCGCCGGCACCAGCAGTTCGTCCTTGCGGTCGTCGTCGAGAATACTGAACAGCTTCAAATCGCGGATCACCTTGGGCGAGAGGAATTGCAGGATGAAGCTCTCGTCCTTGAAGTTGTTCATGGCGAATTTCACAGTGGTCAGCCAGTCGCTGCCAGCGATGTCCGGGAACCAGCGCTTGTCCTCTTCGGTCGGGTTCTCGCAGATCCGGCGGATGTCCTGGTACATGGCGAAGCCCAGGGTGTAAGGGTTGATGCCGCTGTAGTAGGGGCTGTCGAAGCCGGGCTGGTAGATCACGCTGGTATGCGACTGCAGGAACTCCATCATGAAGCCGTCGGTGACCAGTCCTTCGTCGTAGAGGTCATTGAGCAGGGTGTAGTGCCAGAAGGTAGCCCAGCCCTCGTTCATCACCTGGGTCTGGCGCTGCGGGTAGAAGTACTGCGCGATCTTGCGAACGATGCGCACGATCTCCCGCTGCCAGGGTTCCAGCAGCGGCGCATGCTTCTCGATGAAGTAGAGAATGTTCTCCTGCGGCTCGGCCGGGAAGCGCTGGTTCCCGGCCTGCCCGTCGCCCTTGTCGGCGCCCTTGGGAATGGTTCGCCAGAGATCGTTGATCTGCCGCTGCAGATGCTCCTCGCGGTCCTTCTGCCGGCGCCGTTCTTCCTCGGCAGAGATGGGGTAGGGGCGCTTGTAGCGGTCGACGCCGTAGTTCATCAGCGCGTGGCACGAGTCGAGCAGGTCTTCCACCGCATCGATGCCGTGGCGTTCCTCGCACTGCATGATGTACTGCTTGGCGAACACCAGGTAGTCGATGATCGAGCTGGCGTCGGTCCAGGTGCGGAACAGGTAGTTGCCCTTGAAGAAACTATTGTGGCCGTAGCTTGCATGGGCAATTACCAGTGCCTGCATGCACATGGTGTTCTCTTCCATGAGGTAGGCAATGCAGGGGTCGGAGTTGATCACGATCTCATAGGCCAGCCCCATCTGGCCACGCTTGTAGTGCTTTTCGGTATGCAGGAACTGCTTGCCGTAGGACCAGTGGTGATAGCCCAGCGGCATGCCTACCGACGCATAGGCGTCCATCATCTGCTCGGCGGTAATCACCTCGATCTGGTTCGGATAGGTATCCAGCGCGTAGCGTTCGGCGATGCGGCCGATCTCGCGGTCGTACTGCCGGATCAGGTCGAAGGTCCATTCCGAGCCGGTGGAAATGGGCTGTCGTTTCATGCTGCACACCTCAGCTGGTCATGCGCCGCTGGAAGAGTTCGCGGAACACCGGATAGATGTCCGCGGCGCTCACCAGTTGCTGTTGGGCGAACGCATCGGAAAAGGCTTCGGCGACCTGGTTGTATTCGTACCAGAGCGCCTGGTGTTCGCGCGGGGTGATTTCGACATAGGTGAAGTACTGCACGAACGGCATGATCTGGTTGATCAGGATATCGCGGCACAGCGGCGAATCGTCGTTCCAGTTGTCGCCGTCGGAAGCTTGCGCGGCGTAGATGTTCCACTCGTTGGCCGGATAACGCTCGGCCATGATCTCCTGCATCATCTTCAGCGCGCTGGAAACGATGGTGCCGCCGGTTTCGCGCGAGTAGAAGAACTCTTCCTCGTCCACTTCCTTGGCGCTGGTGTGGTGGCGAATGAATACCACGTCGATCTTGTCGTAGTTCCGCTTGAGGAACAGGTACAACAGGATGAAGAAGCGCTTGGCGATGTCCTTGGTGGACTGGGTCATCGAACCGGAAACGTCCATCAGGCAGAACATCACCGCCTTTGAGCTGGGGTTGGGATGCTTGACCAGCAGGTTGTACTTGAGATCGAAGGTGTCCAGAAATGGCACGCGGTTGATGCGCGCCTTGAGCCGCTCGATCTCTTCTTCGGCAGCCTTGATGTCGCCGAAATTGTGCGGCTCCTCCAGGCGCAGCCGTTCCAGCTCGGCCTTCAGCGCCCTGAGCTGGGCACGGCTGCTGCCCGATAGCGCAATGCGGCGTGCATGGGCCGAACGCAGGGTGCGGACGATGTTGATGCGCGACGGGTTGCCTTCGTTGGCGATGCCGGCGCGTACCGTCTTGAAGGTGTCCGTGCCGGTAAGGTGACGCTTGACCAGGTTGGGCAGCTCCAGGTCCTCGAACATGAAGTCGAGAAATTCCTCCTGGGTGATCTGAAAGACGAAGTCATCCATGCCTTCGCCGCTGTTGCTGGCCTGCCCTGCGCCTTGCCCACCGCCGCCACCCTGCGGCCTTGGAATGCGCTCGCCGGCGACAAACTCCTTGTTGCCGGGATGGACGATGGTCTGGCGTCCGCCGCGGCCGTGGTGAAGTACCGGCTCATCGATGTCGCGTCCGGGGATGCTGATCTGTTCGCCGTGTTCCATGTCGGTGATGGAACGACGGCCAACGGCTTCCTCCACCGCTTTCTTGATGTGCCCACGGTACCGCTGCAGGAAGCGCTGGCGGTTCACCGTGCTTTTGTTCTTGCCATTCAGGCGACGGTCGATCACGTAGCTCATAGGCCCTCCGGGCTAGGCTGAAAAGCATAGACCCGAAGCCGGAAGCGGAGCGTTCGGTTCCCGGCTTCAGGCTTCCAGCCGCTTACTGCGATTTACGCACCCGCAGATACCACTCGGAGAGCAGGCGAACCTGCTTCTCGGTATAGCCGCGCTCAACCATGCGCACGACGAAATCGTTGTGCTTCTTCTGGTCTTCCTTGCTGGCCTTGGCGTTGAAGCTGATGACCGGCAGCAGGTCCTCGGTGTTGGAGAACATCTTCTTCTCGATCACCACGCGCAGCTTCTCGTAGGACAGCCACGACGGGTTCTTGCCGTTGTTGTTGGCGCGGGCGCGCAGCACGAAGTTGACGATCTCGTTGCGGAAATCCTTCGGGTTGCTGATGCCGGCTGGCTTCTCGATCTTTTCCAGCTCCTCGTTGAGCGCCACGCGGTTGAGGATTTCGCCGGTCTCCGGATCGCGGTATTCCTGATCCTGAATCCAGAAGTCGGCGTACAGCACGTAGCGATCGAAGATGTTCTGCCCGTACTCGCTGTACGACTCGAGGTAGGCGGTCTGGATCTCTTTGCCGATGAACTCGATGTAGCGCGGCGCCAGGTACTCCTTGATGAAGCGCAGGTAGCGCTCGCGCACCTCGGCGGGGAACTGTTCCTGCTCGATCTGCTGCTCCAGCACGTAGAGCAGGTGCACCGGGTTCGCGGCGATCTCATGGGGGTCGAAGTTGAACACCTTGGAAAGAATCTTGAAGGCGAAACGGGTGGAAAGCCCGTTCATGCCCTCGTCGACGCCAGCGGCATCGCGGTATTCCTGGATCGACTTGGCCTTGGGATCGGTGTCCTTGAGGTTCTCGCCGTCATAGACGCGCATCTTCGAATAGATGTTGGAGTTCTCTGGCTCCTTCAGGCGCGACAGCACCGAGAACTGCGCCAGCATCTTCAGCGTGTCCGGCGCGCAATGAGCCCTGGACAGCGAGCTGTTGGCCAGCAGCTTGTCGTAGATCTTGATCTCATCCGAGACGCGCAGGCAGTACGGCACCTTGACGATGTAGATGCGGTCGATGAAGGCCTCGTTGTTCTTGTTGTTGCGGAAGCTGTGCCACTCCGACTCGTTGGAGTGGGCCAGCAGGATGCCGCTGTAGGGAATCGCGCCCAGGCCCTCGGTGCTGTTGTAGTTGCCCTCCTGAGTCGCGGTCAGCAGCGGGTGCAAGACCTTGATCGGCGCCTTGAACATCTCGACGAATTCCATAAGGCCCTGGTTGGCCCGGCACAGCGCGCCCGAGTAGCTGTAGGCGTCGGCATCGTTCTGCGGGAATTCCTCGAGCTTGCGGATATCCACCTTGCCCACCAGCGAAGAGATGTCCTGGTTGTTCTCGTCACCCGGCTCGGTCTTGGCCACGGCGATCTGGTTGAGGATCGACGGGTAGAGCTTGACCACGCGGAACTTGGAAATGTCGCCGCCGAATTCCTGCAGGCGCTTGGTGGCCCAGGGCGACATGATCGAGTTCAGGTAGCGCGGCGGGATGCCGTAGTCCTCCTCGAGGATCTGCGCGTCCTCCACCGGGTTGAACAGCCCCAACGGCGATTCGAATACCGGCGAGCCCTTGATGGCGTAGAAGGGCACGCGTTCCATCAGTTGCTTGAGCTTTTCGGCCAGCGACGACTTGCCGCCGCCCACCGGGCCGAGGAGATAGAGGATCTGCTTCTTCTCTTCCAGGCCCTGCGCGGCGTGGCGGAAGTAGGAGACGATCTGGTCGATGCATTCCTCCATGCCATGGAAATCCTCGAAGGCCGGATAACGGCGGATCACCTTGTTGGAGAAGATGCGCGACAGACGCGGGTCGGTGGAAGTGTCCACCAGTTCAGGCTCGCCGATCGCCATCAGCAGGCGCTCGGCCGCGCTGGCGTAGGTTCGTGGGTCCGCCTTGCACATATCGAGGTATTCCTGGAGTGAATATTCCTCCTGACGGGTCGCTTCGAAACGTTGCTGGAAGTGGCTGAAAATGCTCATGACTTCACCTCGATCGATGCACGAATAGGCGCGTCATCAGGCACTCTGGAGCACGGCCGAAGTGGCGGCCAGTGGAGTTCCCCCGAACACCTAATGGTCGAAACCCTGAATTCCGTCAGCCGTTTCCCGGCTTCATTTATTTGGATGGCCTGAACTCAAGGATAGTTCGGATTCGGCAAGGTCAAGGTGCGCGAGGGGTTTTCGGCGCTGCCGTTCGGCTGACAACAGCGTCTGGGCCGCGGATGACGCGGCGTTGAGGCGAAATAATTTTTTACTGTTGTTCGTCGTGCTCGACGTCGCTGGGGTAGGTATGGCGCCAGAGCTCGAAGCCACCGTCGAGGCTGTAGACCTCGGAGAAGCCCTGGTTGACCAGGTAGGCGGCGGCGCTCTGGCTGGAGTGGCCGTGATAGCAGGTAACGATCAGTGGATGGTCGAGGTCGGCCGCAGCGATGAAGTCCGGCAGCGAATGGTTGTCCAGGTGCCGCGAGCCGCTGATATGGCCGTTGGCGAAGCTGTGCGGGTCGCGGATATCGACGATGACCGCGCCTGCATTGCGCATGGCGTGGGCCTGTTCCGGCGGGATGCGTTTGAAGTCGGTCATGCGGGTTTCCCGTGTTCGCATTCGCAGCGATGCATTTCGCCGCTGTCGAGGTTCATCAGGGTCATGGCGTTGCCCCAGACGCAGCCGGTGTCCAGCGCGAAGACGTTCGGCTCGTCGCACTGGCCTTCCAGTGCGGCCCAGTGGCCGAAGATCAGCTTGACGTTGCGGGTCTTGCGGCTGGCGTGACTGAACCAGGGCGCGTAGCCGGCTGGGGCGCTGTCGGCACCTTCCTTGGCGTCCAGGTCGAGCGTGCCGTCGGCCTTGCAGAAGCGCATGCGGGTGAAGTAGTTCGTGATCAGGCGCAGGCGCGGCACTCCGTGCAGCTCCTTGTTCCACTTCGCCGGCTGGTTGCCATACATGCCGTCGAGGAAGGGCAGCAGCAATGCGTCGTCCTGCAGCGCCTGCTCAACCTCGGCGGCGCGACGCAGGGCCTTTTCCAGCGACCACTGCGGCGGGATGCCGGCGTGCACCATGGCGGTATGCCGCTCGGAGTCATAGTGAATGAGTTTCTGCTGGCGCAACCAGTCAATCAGGTCGGTGCGATCCGGAGCGTCGAGGATCGCTTGCAGGGTGTCGGACTTGCGCATGCGCTCGATGTTATGGGCCACCGCCAGCAGGTGCAGGTCGTGGTTGCCCAGCACGGTGATCGCGGAGGATTCGAGGTCGCGCACGAAACGCAGGGCTTCCAGCGACTGCGGGCCGCGGTTGACCAGATCACCGGCCAGCCATAGGCAATCCCGCGAGGGGCTGAAGTCGACCCGCTCCAGAAGGCAGGTCAGGGGTTCGAGGCAACCCTGCAGGTCGCCGACGGCATAGGTGGTCAATGCAATGCTCCGGGTACGGCAAGGCGGAACGGTGCGATGACGGCATCGAAGCTGTGACCGTCCTCGGCCACCATCTGATAGCTGCCCTGCATGCTGCCGACACAGGTCGGCAGCAACGTTCCGCTGGTGTAGACGTGGTGCTCGCCCGGTGCGATCAACGGTTGTTCGCCGATGACGCCGGCGCCACGCACTTCCTGCACGTGGCCGTCGCCGTCGGTGATGATCCAGTGTCGCGACAGCAGCTGCGCCGCCACCTCGCCTTTGTTCTCGATGGTTACGGTGTAGGCAAAGGCATAGCGGTTTTGTTCCGGCTCGGATTGCGCGGCCAGATAGCGGGGCGTGACGCTGACGTCGATGCGGTAGCGTGGGTCTTCGGTCATGGTCAGCTCGCGGGAGGCGCCAGGGCGGATGCCCTAGCTGCGCTCGGTCAGTTGATCGGAAAGGCGGACGAAGGCCGCCAGGTCCAGCTGTTCGGGGCGCAGACTGCCATCTACGCCCGCTGCCTCGATGGCTTCGGCATCCAGCAGGCCCTTGAGGGTGTTGCGCAGGGTCTTGCGCCGTTGATTGAACGCCTCGCGCACGACGCGCTCGAGCTGGCGGTGATCGCGCGCCGGATGAGGCAGCGTCTCGTGCGGCACCAGGCGAACGATCGCCGAATCGACCTTCGGTGCCGGGTTGAAGGCGCCCGGGCCGACGTTGAACAGATGCTCCACCCGGCAGTGATACTGCACCATGATCGACAGCCGCCCCCAATCACCCCCGCCAGGTTGCGCGGCCAATCGCTCGACCACTTCCTTCTGCAGCATGAAGTGCATGTCACGGATCAGCTGGGCGTGTTCGAGCAGGTGGAAGATCAGCGGGGTCGAGATGTTGTAGGGCAGGTTGCCGACGATGCGCAGGCTGGCCGGCTCCTGGCTGAGCCGGCTGAAGTCGAACTTCAGGGCGTCGCCCTGGTTCAGGTTGAAGTTCTCGCGCCCGGCGAACTTGGCCTGCAGGATGGGGATCAGGTCCAGGTCGAGCTCGACGACATCCAGCTGGGCGCCGCTGTCGAGCAGCCCTTCGGTGAGGGCACCTTGCCCGGGACCGATCTCCACCAGTCGCTCACCCGGCTTGGCGTGGATCGCCCGCAGAATGCGGTGGATCACGCCGGCGTCGTGCAGGAAGTTCTGGCCGAAGCGTTTGCGCGCGCGGTGTTGGTAGTCGGACATGAAGGCAGCTCCAGGCTTCAAGCCGCAAGCGTCAAGCAAGAGCGTAAAGCGAAAAATGAAAGGAGCGAAGCTTACCAGCTGAGTCGCCGGGCCGGCACCCATTGCGAGACGGATGCCGGGGTGGACCGCCTTCCTAAGCGGCGCCTGACATCTGATAGGCCGTTTCCAGCGCGACCTGCAGGCTGCCGATGTCGACGCGGCCGGTCCCGGCCAGGTCCAGCGCGGTGCCGTGGTCCACCGAGGTGCGTACGATCGGCAGGCCGAGGGTGACGTTGACCGCTGCGCCGAAGCCCTTGTACTTGAGCACCGGCAGGCCCTGATCGTGATACATCGCCAGCACTGCATCGCAGTGTTCGAGGTGCTTGGGGGTGAACAACGTGTCGGCGGGCAGTGGGCCGATCAGCTCGATGCCCTCCTCGCGCAGACCCGCCAGCGTCGGCTCGATGACTTCGATTTCCTCGCGCCCCAGGTGGCCGCCTTCCCCGGCATGGGGATTCAGGCCACAGACCAGAATGCGCGGGCGGGCGATGCCGAACTTGCTCACCAGATCCGCGTGCAGGATGCGCGTGACCCGCTGCAGACGCTCGGCGGTGATCGCATCGGCGACATCCCTGAGCGGCAGGTGGGTGGTCACCAGCGCCACACGCAGGCCGCGCGTGGCGAGCATCATCACCACCTGTTCGATGTGGGTCAGCTCGGCGAGAAATTCGGTGTGTCCCGAGAAGGGAATGCCGGCTTCGTTGATCACGCCCTTATGCACTGGGGCGGTGATCATGCCGGCGAAACTGCCGTCCAGGCAGCCGCGTCCGGCGCGGGTCAACGTCTCCAGTACATAGTGAGCGTTGCGCGGGTCGAGCTGGCCTGCCGTCACCGCTGTGGCGAGCGGTGTGTCCCAGACGTACAGACAGTTGGCTGGCGCGGGCTCGCCGGGCCAGTCCAGCGGTCCGGCATCGCGCAGTTCGATGCTCAGCCCCAGCTGTTCGGCGCGCTGGGCCAGCAGCGCGCGGCTGGCGATGGCCACCAGTGGCCGCGGTTGCGCCTGGCGTGCCAGCAACAGGCACAGATCCGGGCCGATGCCGGCCGGTTCGCCGGGCGTCAGAACGAAGGGGCGGGACGTGGGCATCGAGATTCTCCGCTAGGCATCGGGCGGTGATCCGCCGGAAATGAAAACGGGGTGGCGACCCTTAGGCCATCACCCCGCATTGCTGTTGCGTGTAGGTACCGCGTGCAGCTTAGAGCTTGACCTCGACGTAGGCCTCGTCACGGATCTGGCGCAGCCAGGCCTGCAGCTCTTCATCGTACTTGCGGTTGCGCAGCAGGCTCAGCGCCTGTTGCTCGCGGAACTGCTCGCTGGCATCGGTGGCGCGGCGGCCGAGCACCTCGAGGATGTGCCAACCATAGGGCGACTTGAATACCTGGGACAGCTCGCCACTGGGGGTGTTGGCCATGACTTCACGGAACTCGGGCACCAGCGAGGCCGGATCGATCCAGTTCAGGTCGCCACCGTTGAGAGCCGAACCCGGGTCCTCGGAGAAGCTCCTGGCCAGCTGAGCGAAATCTTCGCCGGCATTGATGCGGTCACGCAGACGCTGCACCAGCAGACGGGCTTCTTCGTCGCTGCGGATCGCGCTGGGCTTGATCAGGATGTGACGCACATGCACTTCGTCGCGCACCTGCGTCTCGCCACCACGCTTGTCCAGCAGCTTGAGCATGATGAAGCCCGGCGGCGTACGCACCGGCTGGGTTACTTCGCCGACCGACAGCCCGCGGACTTCTGTGTCGAACGGTGGCGGCAGCTGGGCGGCCTTGCGCCAACCCATGTCGCCACCTTCCAGCGCGTTCTCGCTGCCCGAGCGGGACACGGCCAGGCGGGCGAAGTCCGCGCCCTGCTGTAGCTGTTGATAGGTGTCCATGGCCGTGCGCTCGGCAGCCTGGATGGTGGCCGAGTCGGCACCTTCCGGCACGGCGATGAGGATATTGGCCAGGTGGTATTCCTCGGACAGCTGCAGCTTGCCGAGATCCGACGCGAGGAAGTTCTGCACCTCCTGGTTGGACACCTGGATACGCTCGGCGACGCGGCGCTGACGCACACGGCTGATGACCATCTCGCGGCGGATCTGCTCGCGGGCGGTTTCCAGGCTCAGGCCGTCACGGGCCAGCGCCTCGCGGAACTGCTCCAGCGACATGTTGTTGCGCTGGGCGATGGTGCCCATGGCCTGGTTGAGTTCTTCGTCGGAGATGCGGATGCCGGAGCGCTCACCGATCTGCAGCTGCAGATTCTCGGTGATCAGGCGCTCGAGCACCTGTTGTTGCAGCACGTCGGTCGGCGGCGCATCGGCGCCGCGCTTCTCGATGGTCTGCTGGACCTCGCGCATGCGCTGATTCAACTGGCTCTGCATGATGACGTCGTTATCGACGATCGCCACCACGCGATCCAGTGGTTGAACCTGGGCGAGGGCCGCAGGCGCGAGGGTCGCACCGCTCAGCAGCAGTGCGCCGAGCGCGAGCGGGCGCAGTACTTCAGAAAGCTTGGTCTTCACGTTCACGGTAGCCTTGGATGCCTTCGTCGAGGAAAGTTTCGGTCGCATTGCCGACTACGCCGCCGAGTCCCTTGAGGACGATCTGCAGGAAGATGCCGCGGTCCGGCTCGTCGTTGCGGTCGGGGTTGAGGCTGGTCTCGTCGTAGTCGATCCAGTAGCGATTGATCAGGCGCAGCTTCCAGCAGCAACTGTCGTACTCGAAGCCACCGAAGGCTTCCAGGGTGCGGCTGCGGCTGTAGTCATGCTGCCAGCGGGCGATGACGCTCCATTGCGGGACCACCGGCCAGATGACCGAGAAGTCGTGCTGGTTGATCTTGTAGTAGTCCTTGATGTACTCCGGCGTGCCCGGGGTGCCGTAGTCGCCGCCATAGGTCCACTGTCCTGTTGCCTGATCAAAGCGGATCGCATCATTGCGATAGCGATAGCCCAGGTTGATGATCTTGTTGGGGTTGTCTTCCGGCTGGTAGTGCCACATGGCGCTGCCCGAGCGCGTACTGCTCGCATCGGGATCCCAGTTGAAGGTCGAGGTGAAGCGCCAGTCGCGATTGTAGCGATACATGTACTCCAGTGCGTAGGGCGACACGTCTGCCCTGGCATCGGCACGGTCCGCAACGGTCATGCCAGGCAGCTGGACTTCGCGGTCCCGGAAATAATAGCTCTGACCGATGCTGAAGCGCTGGCGCTCAAAACCGTTGGGCTCGACCCAGCGGCTGGTGACGCCGAGCGAAACCTGATTGGCATCTCCAATCCGATCATTACCGGAAAAGCGGTTCTCGCGCCATAGCGAGGAATAGCTGAAGCTGCTTTCACCGGTATCGAAAACCGGAATATCGTCCTGATCTTCCTTCGGCACATAGAGATAGAACAGGCGCGGCTCGAGGGTCTGGCGATAGTTCTGGCCGAACCACTGGGTGTCTCGGTCGAAATACAGACCGCTGTCGACACTAAGGATCGGTACGCTTCGATCAGGTGAGCGTTTGAAGTCGGTGACCCCGCCGAATGCCGGATCACGCCCGCGAGCGTCCAAATCCAGATCATATTGGGTGTAAGCGTACTTCAGCGATGGGGTAATGAATCCCCATGCCCAGTTCAGCGGCAAACTGACACCGGGCTCTAGGTGCACGCGTTCGCCTTCGGCGCGGTTCAGGCCGCTCAGCCGATCGTCATACCACTGCTCCGGATTGCCATCTTCATTGATGAAGTTGCCGCTGCGCAGGCTGCGCTGGAAGCTGACGAACTCGGTCTTGTAAGCGAAGTTCAGGCCGCCCGGCTGGAAAGGCAGGCGCCCGTCCAGGGTCAGCTGTGGCAGGCGCTCGTAAGGCGTGATGTCGGCCACTGTGGCGCGCTCGTAGGCATGCATGTTCAGGCGCGCGGTGTAGGTATTGCCGCGGTACGTGAGCGTGCCGCGCTGATCGAGATGATCGGGCTGGTTGATGTTGAGGTTGGTATCCAGATCCTGGAAGTAGTAGGGATCGCTGATATCGGTGTAGTCCACCTCGGCGAGCCAGCGCGAATCCAGGCCGGTACGGTTCTGCCAGCTGTACATCCAGCGCTGGTCCTCATACTCGGACTGCAGTTTGCGGTCGTCGTTGCTGTCATCCAGGTAGGCGGCGCCGAATTGGCCCTCGCTGCTGCGCGTCAGGTAGCGGAATTCGCCTTCCATCAGCAGGCCGCGATCGGTCATCAGGTGCGGATACAGCGTGGCGTCGAAATTCGGTGCCAGGTTGATGTAGTAGGGCGTCTGTACCGAAAAGCCGTTGTCGCTGGACGAACCGATGCTCGGTGCGAGGAAGCCCGACTGGCGACGGTCATCGATTGGGAAGTGGATATAAGGTGTGTAGAACACCGGAATATCCTTGACCCGCAGCGTGACGTTGGTTGCCGAACCGAAGCCGGTGGCCGGGTTCAGCGTGACGTTGTTGCCTTTCAGGTGCCAGGTATTTTCGCCCGGTTCGCAGCTGGTGTAGGTGCCATCCTTGAGGCGGATGATCGCGGTCTCTTCGCGCTTGGCGTACTGCGCGCTGCCGCGGACCTTGCCGGAGTGCACGACATATTCGGCGTTCTCCACCTTGGCTTCGCCGCTGTCGAGGAAGATCTCGGCGCGATCGCCGACCAGCAATGCATCGCGGTCGCGGAAGCGGACGTTGCCGGTCAGCTCGCCGCGGTTCTCCAGCTGGTGCAGGCTGGCTTCGTCCGCCTCGACCTGGATGCTGCCCTGGCGCAGAACCACATCGCCAGCGAGGGTGGCGATTTCCTGCTCCTGCTCGTAGCGTGTGGCCTTGGCCGACACGTAGGTCGGCGCTTCGCTCATCGGCGTGGTGTCGAATTTGCCGGGACGGTCAGGCTCGATATAGGTGCCTGCGCAGTACGGGCCGGTTTCGGCGAGCTGAGCGGGTGTCAGCTGATCGCGCGGCACCCAGTCCAGATGGCTGTAGTCGGCACTGCGTGAGGCCAGCGCGCGGCCCTTGCTCTCGGTGACCAGTTTGGTCGTGGCTGTCGGCTGCTGCGCCTGGGCAGTGCCTGGCTTGGCAGTGGCCACGGTGCTCACGGCGCTGCCGCTATGGGCCGGGCGCGGAGGCAGAGCGGGGCTGGCCGCGTTGGAGGCGCAGTTCCAGCCCCCGGATGCGTCCGGCTGGCAGGCGAACTGTTCGGCGGCGAAAACAAAAGGAACAGCTACCGGTTGCAATGCGAGCAGACCGCCAGTAACCAATAGAGGGAATTTTTTACGAAACGCGGGGTATTTGACTGCCATCTTGTTTTTTGGTCCGTGCTTGCGGCGAGCCATCGGCCGGCTGGGCCGCACGCCTCTCGATGGGCTGAGAAAGATGCAGGATAATAAAGCATGACCCGCCTATCGGCTAGCGCCGTGGAGACCCCCTGGATGCCGCATCAAGATCAACGTCTGCTGGACCTGAGCGCCTGGCTGGACCAGCAACTACCGGAACTCTTCGCCCGTTGCGGCTGGGGCGAAGTACCGACCGCGGAGCTCACCGCGGCGAGCAGCGATGCCAGTTTTCGTCGTTACTTCCGCTGGCAAGGCGGCGAGCGCAGCCTGATCGTGATGGACGCGCCGCCACCCCAGGAAGACTGCCGTCCCTTCGTCAAGGTGGCGCAGATGCTGGACGAAGCCGGTGTGCATGTACCGCAGGTGCTGGCTGCTGACCTGCAGCGCGGCTTTCTGCTGCTGACCGACCTCGGACGTCAGACCTATCTGGACGTGATCGACGCGGGTAACGCCGATCAGCTGTTCGATGATGCCATCGAGGCGCTGCTCAAGTTCCAGCTGCAGCCGGTCGCGCAGGCGATGCCGGCCTATGACGAGGCCTTGCTGCGGCGCGAACTGCAGCTGTTTCCCGAATGGTACGTGCAGCGCCACCTGGGCCATGCGCTCAGCGAAGCGCAGCAGGGCGCGTGGGAGCGCATCTGCCGGCTGCTGATCGACTCGGCCCTGGCGCAACCACGGGTTCTGGTGCATCGCGACTACATGCCGCGCAACCTGATGATCAGTGAGCCCAACCCTGGCGTCCTGGACTTTCAGGACGCGGTGCTCGGCCCGGTCAGCTACGACATCACCTCGCTGTTCAAGGACGCCTTCCTCAGCTGGCCCGAGCCGCAGGTACGGGCGTGGCTGGAGGTCTATTGGGGCCGTGCCCGTGCGGCGGGCGTGGCGCTGCCCGAGTCGTTCGAGGAATTCCTGCGCGCCAGCGATCTGATGGGGGTGCAACGTCACCTCAAGGTGATCGGCATCTTCGCGCGAATCTGCCATCGCGACGGCAAGCCCCGTTATCTCGCCGATGTGCCGCGTTTCTTCGCCTATATCGAGGCCGTGCTGGCGCGGCGGCCGGAGCTGGGCGAGTTGCGGCAGCTGATCGCCGAGCTGCCAAAGGCGCCGCAGGCATGAAGGCCATGATCCTCGCCGCGGGCAAGGGCGAGCGCCTGCGCCCCTTGACCCTGCATACGCCCAAGCCGCTGGTGCGCGCCGCCGGCGTGCCGCTGATCGAGTATCACGTTCGTGCCCTGGCGACCGCCGGCTTCGACGAGCTGGTGATCAACCATGCCTGGCTCGGCCAGCAGATCGAGGACTATCTCGGAGATGGCAGCCGCTTCGGCGTGGCGATCCGCTATTCGGCCGAAGGCGAGCCGCTGGAGACCGGCGGCGGAATCCACCGGGCCCTGGGCCTGCTTGGCGATGAGCCATTCCTGGTGGTCAACGGCGATATCTGGACCGACTACGATTTCGCCCGGCTACGCAAACCGCTCGATGGGCTGGCCCACCTGGTGCTGGTCGACAATCCGCCTCACAACCCCGGCGGCGATTTCCGCCTGGCCGCCGAGCGTGTCGCGACAGCCGAAGGAGAGGGCGACGCGCTGACCTACAGCGGCATCTCGGTGCTGCATCCTGCCTTGTTCGAAGGCTGTCAGGCCGGTGCCTTCAAGCTCGCCCCCCTGTTGCGGCGTGCCATGGCCGACCAGCAGGTGAGCGGCGAGCGTTTCGCAGGCATCTGGATCGACGTCGGCACCCACGAACGGCTGGCGGAAGTCGAACGGATACTCGAGGCGCGGCGCTGAGATGTTCTGGCCCATTACCCTGCTGGGGCTGTTGATCGGCTGGTTGCTCGCCAGCATTCCCGGTGCCCTGCTCGGCGGTCTGCTGGGCCAGGTGCTGGATCGCCGTCTGGGGCTCGACTCATGGGCCAGCCTGCGCGAGCGGCTGGCCGGCAAACCGGCGCTGAAGGGCAACGAGCTGCTGTTCTTCTTGCTAGGTCGCCTGGCCAAGAGCGGCGGGCGTGTCAGTCCTGCTCATATCCAGGCAGCACGCGAGGAGATGCGCCGCCAGGGCCTCGATGCAGCGGCGCAGCAGCTGGCCATCGCCGCGTTCAATCGCGGCAAGGCCAGCGGCGACGGCTTGCGTGTGACCCTGCAGCGGCTCCGCGGTCAGCGTGAAGAAGGCCGCCGCCTGATCCAGGCCTGCTGGCGCATGGCGCGGGCACAGGGAAGCATGGGCGCCCGGGAGCATGAGCTGGTGTTGCTCTGGGGCAAGTGGCTGGGTTGGGATGCTGCGGAGGTGGCGGCGCTCGATCAGGGCGCAGCGCGGCGCAACGAGGCGCCGGCCGGGCGAGGAGGAGCCTACGAGCAGGCCCTGCAGCTACTGGGCGTGCGTCAGGACAGCGACCCGCAGCTGATCAAACGGGCGTATCGCCGGCTGCTGAGCAAGCATCACCCGGACAAGCAGGCTGGCGCGGGAGCGAGCCCGGCGCAGGTTCGCGAAGCGACCGAGCGCACCCGCGAGCTGCACAGCGCTTATGCACTGATCCGTGAGCGCCGCGGCTTTCGCTGAGGCGCTCAGCGCACCGGCTTGCGCTCGAGCCAGCCGCGCACCCGGCGCACCAGCTGCTCCTGATCGCCGTAGCGATCACCTTCCAGGTTCGGCAGGGCAACCTGTCGATAATCCGGATGTCCGGCGCGGCGCATGGCGTTGCGTCGCTGCATGGCCTGCCGCTGGGCAACCGGGCGGTCGCCAGTGTGGAAGTCGCCGATGCCGACCGTCAGCTTCGCCAGATCATCATCCAAGGCTTTCTCGGCGTCTGCCGGCGCGCGCGGATCGATCAGGACCAGCTGGGCGATCTCCTTCGACGGTGTCTGCGCGAGGTAGCGGGCAGCCCAGTAAGCCCCCGTACCATGGCCGAGCAGGGTGATCGTCGGTGCCTGCAAGGTCCGGGCATGTTCGATGGCGGCCGCCAGTCGCGCCTGCATGCGCTCGGCGTGGCTGGGCCGCGGCGCATCCTGCTCGGCTGCGGTCGCGTCAGGCTCGTCACTGTCCGCCGGGGCTGTCTGTTCGGGTAGATAGCCAGCCGAATCGGGCGGCGCAGCAGGCTGTTCGGTCTCGCTGTCGCTGTCCCCGGCGGGCTTATCGGCCGCAGCCGATGGCTCGGGTGGCGGCAGGCGCGGGCCGGGACTCAGCTCCGGATCGTCGGGCGTCAGGCTGAGGGTATGCCAGCCATGTGCCGCCAGGCCCCGTCTAAGCGGGCCGACCGCCCGCGGCCAGTCGGCCGTCTCGCCTTCGCCCGGCACGATGACCACCACCCCGCGGGGCTTGGCGGTATTGGCTGGCTGCCAGAGTGCAAGAAACCTGTCGTCGCCGCCCAGCTCGATCTGCGCCGCCGTCTCGAGCTGCCGCTGCAGCCCGGCAGCCAATGCCTCGCCGCGGGTCTGCGGGGCCGGACGCGGGCGGGAGGCTGGCTCATCCGCCGGCGTCTGCTCGGCGGCTTCCGGCTCCTGAGCCTGAGCAACAGACGGCAGGCTGCCACCGAGCGCAACGCTGAGCAGGAGCACGATAGCGGGCAGGCGGCACATGGGCTCTCTCCGGATAGCGGCCGGCACCACGCTGGCGCCGGCAGGGGTTATGCATTACAACAGCGTGTCGGCACGCCCATCAATCGCGTGAATATATGTTCGCTCTATCCCTGCGCCTCTTTCTTCTGCTCAGCCTGGCCACGCCGTTTGCCGCTGGCGCCGTGTCGCTGGATGCCGCCAGTCGTGCCTGGCTCGAACAGCATGCCGAATGGCGGGTGGGCGTGGTGATGGGCGCGCCGTATGCCGAATATGACCAGCGTCAGCGGCGCCTGTCCGGATTCCATGTGCAGCTGATGGAACAGCTTGCCGCCGAACTCGGCGTGCGGCTGCAATGGCGCCGCTTCAACGACGAGGCGGCACTGCAGGAGGCGGCGCTGGAAGGCAGGATCGACGTGGCACCCGGGCTGCGCCAGACGCCGGCCGGGTTGCGCCTGTGGCGCTACAGTGATCCTTTCCTGCGCATCCCGCGGCTGATCGTCGGTGATCGCGGTGGTCCACGCGCCGTCGACCTGGAATACCTGCATCCCAGCGAGCTGGTTGCCGCGGCGGGGCCGGGGCCGGTCAGCGAGTTCCTTGCCAGCAACTACCCCAATATCACCGTGCTCACCGCGGCGAGCCAGGCCGATGCCTTGCGCCAGGTACTGGAGGGCAAGGCCAGCTACGCGGTCGTCGACGAGCCGCTGTTCGCTCGTCTGTCGCAACAGCTCGAATACGACGCCCTGGCAGTGGTCGGCGACTTGGGCAACCCGCAGCTGCTGCGGATCGCTTCGCGGCGCGACAGCCCCGAGCTCGCCGCGGTGCTCGACGCCGCGCTGCGGCAGTTCCCGGCTCGGGAGTTCGGCCAGCTGCAGGAACAGTGGCTCAAGCCTCGCAGCATCGACCTCGGGCGCGAGGTCGGCTACTGGCGAAGCCTGGCCTTGCTGCTGGGCGTATTGCTGCTGGCCTGCCTGTTGATGCTGGCCTGGCAGCGACGTCAGCATGGCCTGCTGGAAAGTCGGCTGAAGACCGCACGCCGCGACATCGAGCTGCGCGAGGCGGCCGAGGAAGCGCAGCGGCTGACGCAGTTCTGTCTCGATCACAGCACTGTCGGCATCCTCTGGCTCAACTGGGACAGCCGAGTGCGCTACGCCAATCAGGCCGCCGAACTGCTGCTCGGGCATTCGTCCGGTGGCTTGCTCGACCTGCCGCTGGAAACCTTCGACCCGGCGCTGGGCATGGATGCCTGGCTGGCGCGTTGGCGGGCCGCGCGCACGGGCGAAGACGACCGCCAGGTGCATGAATGCGAGTGGCAGCGCGCCGACGGCCAGCGCTTTCCGGCGGCGGTCACCTACAGCTTCCTGCGCTTCGGCAGCCGCGAATACCTGGTGGTCTTTCTCGCCGACATCACCGAGCGCCGCCGCGCCAGCGCCCAACTGCAGGAGAGCGAGGCGCGCCTGAAGGCCATGGCGGGCAACGTGCCGGGCTTGGTGTTTCGCCTGGAGCGCGACGGGCCGCAGGCGCCGGTTCGGGTCGCCTATATCAGCGAAGCCAGCCAGCGCCTGGTGGGCTACTCCGCCGAGCGCCTGTTGCAGCCGGGGCAGGGCATCCGCAGCCTGGTGCACGCCGATGACGAGGCCGGCTACTGGGCCAGCCAGCAGCTGGCGCTGGAGAAAAGCCAGGACTGGCGATGGCAGGGGCGCATTCTCAATCGCGATGGCGACGTGCGCTGGGCCGATATCCGCGCTTCCGTGCGTGGCCAGCCGGATGGCCGCCAGGTGTGGGACGGTATCGTCTGGGACATCACCGAGAACAAGCGCATCGAGCTGGAGCTGGATGCCTCGCGCGCGCAATTGCGCCAGCTGGCCGCGCACCTGGAGACGGTGCGCGAGGAGGAGAAGGCGCACATCGCGCGCGAGGTGCATGACGAGTTGGGCCAGGTGCTGACCGTGCTGAAACTCGAGACCTCGATGTGCGAGCTGGGCTTCGCCGAGCTCGATCCGGCGCTGGCGCAGCGCCTGGACAGCATGAAGCGGCTGATCGCCCAGCTGTTCCAGCGGGTGCGCGACGTGGCCACGGCGCTACGCCCGCCGATCCTCGACGCCGGCATCGCTTCGGCGGTGGAGTGGCAGGCGCGGCGCTTCGAGGAACGCAGCGGCGTGGCCTGCCTGGTCGAGGTGCCCGAGTGCCCGCCCGCGCTGGGCAATGCCAAGGCCATCGGCCTGTTCCGCATCCTTCAGGAGTCGTTGACCAACGTGATGCGCCATGCCCGCGCACAAACGGTCAGCGTGCAGCTGCAGCTCGAGGGCGACATGCTCTGCCTGCGCGTCAGCGATGACGGCTGTGGCTTCGCCGACGCGGCGCGTAGCGCGGGCAGCTCGTTCGGCCTGGTGGGCATGCGCGAGCGCATCCAGATGCTCGGCGGCCAGCTCTGCATCGACAGTCAGCCCGGCGAGGGCACTACCATCACGGCACGGGTCCCGCTGGACCCGCTGCCACTTCCTTCACCTGCAAGCACTGGAGCACTGCCGTCATGATCAGGGTCATGGTCGCCGAGGATCACACCATCGTCCGTGAGGGCATCAAACAGTTGATCGGTATGGCGCGCGACATGCAGGTGGTCGGCGAGGCCGCCAACGGCGAGCAGTTGCTCGACCAGCTGCGCCAGGTCAGCTGCGACGTGGTGCTGCTGGACCTTTCCATGCCCGGCGTCAACGGCCTCGAGGCGATCCCACGGATTCGCGCGCTGAGCCAGCCGCCGGCGGTGCTGGTGCTGTCGATGCACGACGAAGCGCAGATGGCGGCGCGGGCACTGAAGATAGGTGCCGCCGGCTACGCGACCAAGGACAGCGAGCCGGCGCTGCTGTTGACTGCCTTGCGCAAGGTGGCCGGTGGCGGGCGCTACATCGATCCGGCACTGGCCGACCGCATGGTCTTCGAGGTCGGTCTGACCGATTCGCGGCCGCCCCATGCATTGCTTTCCGAGCGTGAGTACTCGGTGTTCGAACGCCTGGTGCAGGGCGATTCGGTAAACGACATCGCCGGCAAGCTGGCCCTGAGCAGCAAGACCATCAGCACCCACAAGGCCCGCCTGATGCAGAAGCTGGCCGCGCATTCCGTGGCCGACCTGGTGCGCTATGCCATGGAACACAAGCTGGTCTGAGCTCCCGCCCGCCGACCCGTCTGTAGGGCGTTCCCTACACGCGACTCTCCTGCACGCCTAGGGCAATCGCTCCGCTGCACCGATTTTTCCGCCGCCGCTGCGCTTCTACGCTGTGGCCACGGTTCAACGGTTAGGCAGGTGCAGCAGCATGGTCGAGTCAACGACGAACGATATCCTGGTGAGCTTTCGCGGCGTCCAGAAGAGTTATGACGGCGAGTCGCTGATCGTCAGGGATCTGAACCTGGACATCCGCCGCGGCGAATTCCTCACCCTGCTCGGGCCGTCCGGCTCGGGCAAGACCACCAGCCTGATGATGCTGGCCGGTTTCGAGACGCCCACCGCGGGGGAGATTCTCCTCAATGGCCGGGCGATCAACAACGTGCCGCCGCACAAGCGCGACATGGGCATGGTGTTTCAGAACTACACGCTGTTCCCCCACATGACCGTGTCGGAAAACCTGGCGTTTCCGCTCAGCGTGCGCGGCATGGCCAAGCCGGACATCAAGGAGCGGGTCAAGCGCGCGCTGGCGATGGTCCAGCTGGAGGGCTTTCGCAACCGCTATCCGGCGCAGCTTTCCGGTGGCCAGCAGCAGCGCGTGGCGCTGGCCCGCGCGCTGGTGTTCGAGCCGCAGCTGGTGCTGATGGACGAACCGCTGGGCGCACTGGACAAGCAGCTGCGCGAGCAGATGCAGATGGAGATCAAGCACCTGCACGAGCGCCTCGGCGTCACCGTCGTGTACGTCACCCACGACCAGGGTGAGGCTCTGACCATGTCCGATCGGGTGGCGGTGTTCCATCAGGGCCAGATCCAGCAGATCGAAGACCCGCGCACCCTGTACGAAAAGCCGTTGAACACCTTCGTGGCCAACTTTCTCGGCGAAAACAACCGCCTGCCGGCGCACCTGCTGGAGCGGCGTGGCGAGAGCTGCACGGTCAAGCTCGGCCGCGGCGAAACCGTCGAGGCGCTGGCGGTCAATGTCGGTGCGACGGGGTCGCCGGTCAGCCTGTCGATCCGTCCGGAGCGGGTGCTGCTCAACGGTGCCAGTGCCAGCTGCCCGAACCGCTTCACCGGGCGCGTTGCCGAGTTCATCTACCTGGGCGACCACATCCGCATCCGTCTCGAGGTCTGCGGCGTCAGCGATTTCTTCGTCAAGCAGCCGATCGCCGAGTTCGACCAAGCCCTGCGCGTGGGCGACGTGGTGCCGATCGGCTGGCACGTCGAGCACGTCCGGGCGCTCGACCCGCTGCAGGCGGCCTGAGGTATTCCCCGCAGCAACCCCAAACAACTGCATCAAGGAGCGAACTGTCATGAGCAACTACCTGAAACTGTCCGCGCTGGCGCTCGGGCTCGTCTGTGCCGGGCAAGCGGTTGCCGAGAACCTCACTGCGGTGAGCTTCGGCGGCGCCAACAAGCAGGCCCAGGTGAAGGCCTTCTATCAGCCGTGGGAAGCCGCCGGTCACGGCCGCATCGTCGCCGGCGAATACAACGGCGAAATGGCCAAGGTCAAGGCGATGGTCGACACCAACAGTGTGTCGTGGAACCTGGTGGAGGTGGAGTCGCCTGAGCTGGCGCGCGGTTGTGACGAGGGGCTGTTCGAGGAGCTCGATCCGGGCGTCGTCGGCAATCCGGACGATTTCGTCGAGGGTGCGATACAGCCCTGCGGCGTTGGCTTCTTCGTCTGGTCGACGGTACTCGCCTATAACGCCGACAAGCTCAAGAACGCGCCGTCCGGCTGGGCGGATTTCTGGGATACCGAGAAATTCCCCGGCAAGCGCGGCCTGCGCAAGGGTGCCAAGTACACCCTGGAATTTGCGCTGATGGCCGATGGTGTGCCGGCCAAGGAGGTCTATCAGGTGCTGGCCACCAAGGACGGCCAGAACCGCGCCTTCAGAAAGCTCGATCAGCTCAAGCCGCACATCCAGTGGTGGGAAGCCGGCGCGCAGCCGCCGCAGTTCCTCGCCTCCGGCGACGTGGTAATGAGCAGCGCCTACAACGGCCGCATCGCTGCCGTGCAGAACGAGAGCAACCTGCAGATAGTCTGGAACGGCGGCATCTACGACTTCGATTCCTGGGCCATCCCCAAGGGCGCGAAGAGCCAGGAGCAGGCACGCAAGTTCATCGCCTTCACCGTCGAGCCGCAGCAGCAGAAGGCCTATGCCGAGAACATCGCCTATGGCCCGGCGAACACCCAGGCCGTGTCGCTGCTGGATGAAAAGCGCCTGGCGCAGATGCCCACCGCGCCGGAGAACATTGCCGACCAGGTGGCGATGGACGTGACCTTCTGGGCCGACTACGGCGAACAGCTCGAACAGCGTTTCAACGCCTGGGCAGCACGCTGACCCTGGAGCCCCGCCGCACTGGCGGGGCCGGTCCCAGCCATCGGAACGAATCGCGGAGTCTTCATGGCCACAGCAATATCCCTGCCGGCGAACCAGATCGCCGAGCCCAATCTGAAACAGCGACTGGCACGGGCCGAACGGGTGAACAAGCTCAAGTCGCAGGCGCTGATCCTGCCGCTGCTGCTGTTCGTGCTGCTGACCTTCCTGGTTCCCATCGCCTCGCTGCTCTGGCGCAGTGTCGAGAATCCGGAGGTGGTGAACACGTTGCCGCGCACGCTGGAGGCGCTGGCCGCATGGGATGGTCGCGGACTGCCGGCGGAACCCGCCTACCAGGCATTGGCCGAGGACCTCTATCAGGCGCGCCGTGAACAGAGCCTGGGCGATCTGTCCAAGCGGCTGAACATGGAACTGGCCGGCTATCGCAGCCTGCTGACCAAGACCGCGCGGGCGCTGCCGTTCCGCGAGACACCCGCGTCGTATCAGGAGGCACTGGAGTCGCTCGACGAGCGCTGGGGCGATCCGGCGTTCTGGCAGATCATCCAGCGTAACGACAGTGCGGTGACCGGTTATTACCTGCTGGCGGCGCTGGATCACCGCATCGACGAGCTGGGTGAACTGGCCAAGGTCTCGCCGGATCAGGCGGTGTATCTGGACATCTTTGCCCGCACGTTCTGGATGGGCCTGGTGATCACGGTGATCTGTCTGCTGCTGGCCTATCCGCTGGCCTATCTGTTGGCCAACCTGCCGGCGCGGCAGAGCAACCTGCTGATGATCCTGGTGCTGCTGCCGTTCTGGACCTCGATCCTGGTGCGCGTCGCCGCGTGGATCGTGCTGCTGCAGTCGGGCGGGCTGATCAACGGTGCGCTGCTCAAGATGGGCCTGATCGACGAGCCGCTGCAGCTGGTGTTCAACCGCACCGGTGTGTACATCGCCATGGTGCACATCCTGCTGCCGTTCATGATCCTGCCGATCTACAGCGTGATGAAGAACATCTCGCCGAGCTACATGCGTGCGGCGGTCTCGCTGGGCTGTCACCCGTTCGCCAGCTTCTGGCGGGTGTACTTCCCGCAGACGCTGGCCGGGGTCGGTGCCGGCAGCCTGCTGGTGTTCATCATCGCCATCGGCTACTACATCACCCCGGCGCTGCTCGGCAGCCCGAACGACCAGATGGTCAGCTACTTCGTCGCTTTCTACACCAACACCACCATCAACTGGGGCATGGCCACGGCGCTGGGCGGTCTGCTGCTGCTCGCCACCATGCTGCTGTACGTCATCTACAGCTGGCTGGTCGGTGCCAGTCGCCTGCGGCTGGGTTGAGATGGGCCACGTCGCGGCGCGGCCGCCTTTTCAGAGTCTTCATGCCGGGCAGGAGAACCGTTCATGCTGAGCCCCTACATGTCGCCCGTCGAACGGGCCTGGTACTACGCGCTGCGCATCCTCTGCGCGCTGGTGCTGCTGTTTCTGATCGTGCCGGTGCTGGTCATCGTGCCGCTGTCGTTCAACTCCGGTTCGTTCCTGGTCTATCCGCTGCAGGGGTTCTCGTTGCGCTGGTACGAGGCGCTGTTCACCTCGGCGGACTGGATGCGCTCGCTGAAGAACAGTCTGCTCATCGCCCCGGCTGCGACCTTGCTCGCCGTGGTCCTTGGCACCCTGGCGGCGGTCGGCCTGACCCGCGCGGAGTTCCGCGGCAAGGCGCTGCTGATGACGGTGCTGATCTCGCCGATGGTGGTGCCGGTGGTGATCATCGGTGTCGCCAGCTACTTGTTCTTCGCCCCGCTGGGCATGGGCAACAGCTACCTGTCGCTGATCCTCGTGCACGCGGTGCTCGGCGTGCCCTTCGTGATCATCACGGTGTCGGCGACGCTGCAGGGCTTCAACTACAACCTGGTGCGCGCCGCGGCCAGCCTTGGCGCCTCGCCGCTGACCGCGTTCTTCCGGGTAACCCTGCCGCTGATCGCACCGGGGGTTATTTCCGGCGCGCTGTTCGCCTTCGCCACCTCGTTCGATGAAGTGGTGGTGACGCTGTTCCTCGCCGGCCCCGAGCAGATCACCCTGCCACGGCAGATGTTCAGCGGCATCCGCGAGAACCTCAGCCCAACCATCGCCGCCGCGGCGACGTTGCTGATCGGCTTCTCCATCGCTCTGCTGCTGACCCTGGAGTGGCTGCGAGGCCGCGCCGAGAAGCTGCGCACCCAACAACCTGCCTGACGGAATACGCACATGACTCTGCAACTTGGGCAACCCGAGCTGTTGCGCCAAACGGCCTATCTCAACGGTGAATGGTGCGAGGCCGATAGTGGCGCGCGCACCGAGATCTTCAACCCGGCCACCGGCGAGCTGATCGGCGCCGTGCCGAACATGGGCCGTGGTGAAACCCGCCGCGCCATCGAAGCCGCGCAGGCAGCCCAGCCGGCCTGGCGCGCGCTGACCGCGAAAGAGCGCGCTGCGCGCCTGCGGCGTTGGTACGAACTGATGCTGGAGAATCAGGAAGACCTGGCGCGGATCATGACCGCCGAACAGGGCAAGCCGCTGGCCGAGGCGCGGGGTGAGGTGGCCTACGCCGCATCCTTCCTCGAATGGTTCGCCGAGGAAGGCAAGCGCCTGTACGGCGACGTGATCCCGGCCCACGCGGGCGACAAGCGCATCCTGGTGCAGAAGGAGCCGGTCGGTGTCACCGCGGCAATCACGCCGTGGAATTTCCCCAGCGCGATGATCACCCGCAAGGCCGGCCCGGCCCTCGCCGCGGGCTGCGCCATGGTGCTCAAGCCGGCACCGCAGACACCATTCTCGGCGCTGGCACTGGCCGCACTGGCCGAGCGTGCGGGCATCCCGGCGGGGCTGTTCAGCGTGATCACCGCCGATGCCGCCACGTCCCGCGAAGTGGGCGCCGAGCTCTGTGAGCACCCGGTGGTGCGCAAGCTCTCGTTCACCGGCTCGACGGCGGTGGGCATCAAGCTGATGCAGCAGTGCGCGCCGACGCTCAAGAAGCTCTCGCTGGAGCTGGGCGGCAACGCACCCTTTATCGTCTTCGACGACGCCGATCTGGACGCGGCGGTCGAGGGCGCGATGATCTCCAAGTACCGCAACGCCGGGCAGACCTGCGTATGTGCCAATCGCATCTACGTGCAGGACGGCATCTACGACGCCTTCGTCGACAAATTCTCCGCGGCGGTCGCGCGGCTGAAGGTCGGCAACGGAGCGGAGGAGGGCGTGACCACCGGTCCGCTGATCGACGCCGCAGCTGTGGCCAAGGTGCAGCGCCATCTGCAGGACGCCCTCGGCAAGGGTGCCACCCTGCTGGCCGGTGGCAAACCCCATGCCTTGGGTGGCAACTTCTTCGAGCCGACGCTGGTGGGCGGCGTCACTGCCGAGATGGCCGTGGCGCGCGAAGAAACCTTCGGCCCGCTGGCGCCGCTGTTCCGCTTCCGCGATGAGGCCGAGGTGATCCGCCAGGCCAACGACACCGAGTTCGGCCTTGCCGCCTATTTCTACGCCCGCGACCTGAGCCGCGTGTTCCGCGTCGCCGAGGCGCTGGAGTACGGCATGGTGGGCATCAACACCGGGGTGATCTCCACCGAGGTGGCGCCGTTCGGTGGTATGAAGGCATCGGGCCTCGGTCGTGAAGGCTCGAAGTACGGCCTGGATGAATACGTGGAAATCAAATACCTGTGTCTGGGCGGCATCTGACCAAGCGGCTCAAATCAGGCGTGCAAAATAATGCACGGAGTTTTACTGTAATCCGAACGCTCTGGATGGTGCGGCAGTCGATCATCGTATGCTGCCGCGCCCGCTTCCTGGCGTTCTTTCCGACCCGTGCCGACGATGAGCGGCTACCGAGGAGCTTATGAGCAAGACCAACGAATCCCTGATGCAACGCCGTGTCGCCGCCGTTCCCCGTGGCGTCGGCCAGATCCACCCGATCTTTGCCGACCACGCGAAGAACAGCAGCGTGGTGGATGTGGAGGGCCGCGAGTTCATCGATTTCGCCGGCGGCATCGCCGTGCTGAATACCGGCCACCTGCACCCGAAGATCGTCAAGGCGGTGGAAGACCAGCTGCACAAGCTCACCCACACCTGCTTCCAGGTGCTGGCCTACGAGCCGTACGTCGAGCTGTGCGAGAAGATCAACGCGCGGGTGCCGGGTGATTTCGCCAAGAAGACTCTGCTGGTCACCACCGGCTCCGAGGCCGTGGAGAACGCGGTGAAGATCGCCCGCGCCGCCACCGGCCGTGCCGGCGTGATTGCCTTCACCGGCGCCTATCACGGCCGCACCATGATGACCCTCGGCCTGACCGGCAAGGTCGCCCCGTACTCCGCCGGCATGGGCCTGATGCCGGGCGGGATCTTCCGTGCGCAGTATCCCTGCGCGATCCATGGTGTCAGCGTCGATGACTCGATCGCGAGCATCGAGCGCATCTTCAAGAACGACGCCGAGCCGCGCGACATCGCCGCGATCATCGTCGAACCGGTGCAGGGCGAGGGCGGCTTCAATGTCGCGCCGAAGGATTTCATGGCCCGCCTGCGCGCGCTCTGCGACGAGCACGGCATCCTGCTGATCGCCGACGAGGTGCAGACCGGCGCCGGACGCACCGGCACCTTCTTCGCCATGGAGCAGATGGGCGTGGTTGCCGACCTGACCACCTTCGCCAAATCCGTCGGTGGTGGTTTCCCGATTGCTGGTGTCTGTGGCAAGGCCGAGATCATGGATGCCATCGCGCCCGGCGGGCTGGGCGGCACCTATGCCGGCAACCCGCTGTCCTGCGCGGCGGCGCTGGCGGTCATGGAAATCTTCGAGGAGGAGCATCTGCTCGACCGCTGCAAGGCCGTGGCGGAGAAGCTCACCACCGGCCTCAAGGCGATCCAGGCCAAGCACAAGGAGATCGGCGAGGTGCGCGGCCTCGGCGCGATGATCGCCATCGAGCTGTTCGAGGATGGCGACCTGGCGCGACCGGCCGCGGCGCTGACGTCGCAGATCGTCGCCCGGGCGCGGGACAAGGGGCTGATCCTGTTGTCCTGCGGTACCTACTACAACGTGCTGCGCGTGCTGGTGCCGCTGACCGTCGAGGACGAGCTGCTCGAGCGCGGCCTGGCCATCCTCGGCGAGTGTTTCGACGAGCTGACCTGATCCGATCTGGCGCGCTGGCATTCGTGGGCGGATGTCAGGCGCGCCGCAACCCTGACCCCTCGGGTACAATGCGCGGCATCTTGCCGTGCTACCCGAGGTCGTCATGCAGCCGTTCGCCATCGCCCCTTCGATTCTTTCCGCCAATTTCGCCCGCCTGGGCGAGGAAGTGGACAACGTGCTGGCCGCCGGCGCCGACATCGTCCATTTCGACGTGATGGACAACCACTACGTGCCCAACCTCACAATCGGCCCGATGGTCTGCTCGGCGCTGCGCAAGCATGGCGTCACCGCGCCCATCGACGTGCACCTGATGGTCAAGCCGGTGGATCGCATGATCGGCGACTTCCTCGAGGCCGGCGCGACTTACATCACCTTCCACCCGGAAGCCTCGGAGCACATCGACCGTTCGCTGCAGCTGATCAAGGACGGCGGCGCCAAGGCCGGTCTGGTGTTCAATCCGGCGACGCCGTTGGACGTGCTCAAGTACGTCATGGACAAGATCGACATGGTCCTGCTGATGAGCGTCAACCCTGGCTTCGGCGGGCAGAAGTTCATTCCCGGCACGCTGGACAAGCTGCGCGAGGCGCGCGCCCTGATCGACGCCAGCGGCCGCGAGATTCGCCTGGAGATCGATGGCGGCGTCAATCCGAAGAACATCCGCGAGATCGCCGCAGCAGGCGCGGACACCTTCGTCGCCGGCTCGGCCATCTTCAACCAACCGGACTACAAGGCGGTGATCGACCAGATGCGCGCCGAGCTGGCGCTGGCCCGCCCATGACTCGCCTGGAGCAACTGTTCGACGGCACGCTGCCACGGCTGGTGATGTTCGATCTGGACGGCACCCTGATGGACTCGGTACCGGACCTGGCCGCCGCGGTGGACAAGATGCTGATGCTGCTCGGTCGCGAGCCCGCCGGCATCGAGCGGGTACGCGACTGGGTCGGCAACGGCTCGCGCGTGCTGGTGCGTCGCGCCTTGGCCGGGCAGCTGGACCATGACGGTGTGGCCGACGAGCTGGCTGACGAGGCGCTGGCGCTGTTCATGCAGGCCTACGCCGGCGGCCACGAGCTGACCGCTGTCTATCCGGGCGTTCGTGACTGTCTGGACTGGCTGCGCGAGCGTAGGGTGAAGCTGGCGATCATCACCAACAAGCCGGCGCAGTTCATCGAACCGCTGCTGGAGGAGAAGGGGCTGGCCGGTTACTTCGATTGGCTGGTCGGTGGCGATACCTTGCCGCAGCAGAAACCCGACCCGGCGGCGCTGTTCTGGGTGATGGACAAGGCGGGCGTTGCGCCCAGCGAATCGCTGTTCGTTGGGGACTCACGCAACGACGTACGGGCTGCCAAGGCCGCGACAGTACGCTGTGTCGCGCTTACCTACGGCTACAACCACGGCGAGCCCATCGCGGATGAGCAGCCGGCGCTGGTGCTCGACGACCTGCGCGAGCTGGTTGCTTCGGTTCCGGGCCTGCGCTAGTGTGGCCGGACTCTTTTTGACCCACCGTAGAGATCAGCTCGTGGTGCTCACCCGCAGACAATGGATGAAAGTCATCAAGGCCCTGGCCCGTTGGCGCTGGCGCGCCTGACTTTTTCCTGCCGGCCAGGCCGGCGCGTTTGCCGTTGTTCGTTCGAACCCTCCTCAGACCACGAGGCTGACATGACCCGCGAAGACTTCCTGCGTTTGGCCGGCGAAGGCCATAACCGCATCCCCCTGTCGTTCGAAACCCTTGCCGACTTCGACACGCCGCTGTCGCTGTACCTGAAACTGGCCGATGCGCCGAACTCCTATCTGCTCGAATCCGTTCAGGGCGGCGAGAAGTGGGGGCGCTATTCGATCATCGGCCTGCCATGCCGCACCGTGCTGCGCGTGCAGGACCACCGCATCAGCGTGACTACCGATGGCGTCGAGACCGAGGCCTGCGAGGTCGAGGACCCGCTGGCCTTCGTCGAGTCCTTCCAGCAGCGCTACCGCGTCGCGCCGGTCGAAGGCCTGCCACGCTTCAATGGCGGGCTGGTCGGCTACTTCGGCTACGACAGCGTGCGCTATGTCGAGCGCAAACTGGGCAATTGCCCCAACCCGGATCCGCTGGGCACACCGGATATCCTGCTGATGGTTTCCGACGCCGTGGTGGTGTTCGACAACCTCGCCGGCAAGCTGCACTGCATCGTGCTGGTCGACCCGTCGCAGCCGGAAGCCTATGAGGCAGGTCAGGCCCGCCTGCAGGCGCTTCGGGCGAAGCTGCGCCAGTCGATCACTCCGCGCCTGGGCCTGGATTTCGAAAGGAGCAACGGTGCCGAACCGACCTTCCGCTCCAGCTTCAGCCGCGAGGATTACGAGCAGGCGGTCAACCGCATCAAGGACTACATCCTCGCCGGCGACTGCATGCAGGTGGTGATTTCCCAGCGCATGTCGATCCCGTTCAAGGCTGCGCCGATCGATCTCTACCGCGCGTTGCGCTGCTTCAACCCGACGCCCTACATGTACTTCTTCAACTTCGGCGACTTCCACGTGGTGGGGTCGTCGCCGGAAGTGCTGGTGCGCGTCGAGGAAGGCCTGGTCACGGTCCGTCCGATCGCCGGCACCCGTCCACGCGGCGCCAACGAAGAAGCTGATCTGGCGCTGGAGCAGGACCTGCTCAGCGATGCCAAGGAGCTCGCCGAACACCTGATGCTGATCGACCTGGGGCGCAACGACGTCGGTCGTGTCGCCCAGACCGGCACGGTGCGGCTAACCGAGAAGATGGTCATCGAGCGCTATTCGAATGTCATGCACATCGTTTCCAACGTCACCGGCCAGCTCAAGGCGCCCCTGACGGCGATGGACGCCCTGCGCGCGATCCTGCCGGCCGGCACGCTCTCGGGTGCACCGAAGATTCGCGCCATGGAAATCATCGACGAGCTCGAGCCGGTCAAGCGCGGTGTGTACGGCGGCGCCGTCGGCTATCTCGCCTGGAACGGCAACATGGATACCGCCATCGCCATCCGTACCGCGGTGATCAAGGACGGCGAGCTGCATGTGCAGGCCGGTGCCGGCATCGTTGCCGACTCGCAGCCGGCCCTTGAATGGGAAGAGACGCTGAATAAGCGCCGCGCCATGTTCCGCGCGGTAGCCCTCGCCGAGCGCGACGAGCAGGAGAACTGATCATGCTGCTGATGTTGGATAACTACGATTCCTTTACCTACAACGTCGTGCAGTACCTCGGCGAGCTGGGCGCTGACGTCAAAGTGGTGCGCAACGACGAACTGAGCGTGGCCGAAATCGAAGCGCTGAATCCGGAGCGTATCGTCGTCTCGCCCGGCCCGTGCACGCCGAACGAGGCCGGTGTGTCGCTGGAGCTGATTCGTCATTTCGCCGGCAAGTTGCCGGTTCTCGGCGTCTGCCTCGGCCACCAGAGCATCGGTCAGGCCTTCGGTGGTGATGTGGTGCGCGCCCGTCAGGCCATGCACGGCAAGACCAGTCCGGTGTTTCACCATGATCAGGGTGTGTTCGCCGGGCTCAATAATCCGCTGACCGTCACCCGTTACCACTCGCTGGTGGTCAAGCGCGAAACGCTACCCGATTGCCTGGAGATCACCGCCTGGACTCAGTTCGATGACGGTTCGGTGGACGAGATCATGGGGCTGCGACACAAGACGCTGAACATCGAGGGCGTGCAGTTCCACCCCGAATCGATCCTCACCGAACAGGGCCATGAGCTGTTCGCGAATTTTCTGAAGCAGACCGGAGGTGTGCGCTGATGGATATCAAGGAAGCCCTCAACCGCATCGTCGGTCAGCTGGATCTGACCACCGAGGAAATGCAGGCGGTGATGCGCCAGATCATGACCGGTCAGTGCACCGATGCGCAGGTCGGCGCGTTTCTCATGGGCATGCGCATGAAGAGCGAGACCATCGACGAGATCGTCGGCGCCGTGCAGGTCATGCGCGAACTGGCCGCTCCGGTGCGTTTCGACACCGACAAGCTGGTCGACACCTGTGGCACCGGTGGCGACGGGATGAATATCTTCAACGTGTCCACCGCTGCCTCGTTCGTCGTTGCGGCTGCTGGCGGTAAGGTGGCCAAGCACGGCAATCGTGCGGTATCCGGCAAGAGCGGCAGTGCCGATCTGCTCGAGGCGGCCGGGGTCTTCCTCGACCTGACGCCCGAGCAGGTGGCGCGCAGTGTCGATACCGTCGGTGTCGGCTTCATGTTCGCACCGGCCCATCATGGCGCCATGAAGTACGCGGCCGGGCCTCGCCGCGAACTCGGGTTGCGTACCCTGTTCAACATCCTCGGGCCGATGGCGAACCCGGCGGGTGTCCGGCATCAGGTGCTCGGCGTGTTCAGCAAGGCGTTGTGCCGGCCGATGGCCGAAGTGTTGTCTCGGCTGGGCAGCAAGCATGTGCTGGTGGTGCACGCGCAGGATGGGCTGGACGAGATCAGCCTGGCGGCGCCGACTCATGTCGCCGAGCTGAAGGACGGCGAGATCCGTGAGTACAGCATCCAGCCCGAGGATTTCGGTATCAAGAGTCAGAGCCTGATCGGCCTCAATGTCGAGGACGCCCAGGGCTCGCTGGCACTGATCCGGGATGCGCTGGGCCGGCGCAAGAGCGAGAACGGGCAGAAGGCTGCCGACATGATCGTGCTTAACGCCGGGGCCGCGCTTTATGCCGCCGATGTGGCGACCACGCTGAAACAGGGCGTGGAAATGGCCCATGACGCGCTGTGCTCGGGTATCGCCCGCGACAAGCTGGAAGAGCTGGTGTCCTTCACCGCGGTGTTCAAGCAGGAGAATCAGAAATGAGTGTGCCGACCGTGCTGGAGAAGATCATCGCGCGCAAGCTCGAGGAGGTGGCCGAGCGCAGCCGTCGAATCGGCCTGGCAGAGCTGGAGCAGCAGGCCGCGATCGCCGACCCGGTGCGCGGCTTCGCGGCGGCGCTCGAGCAGCGCGTGAGCGCCAAGGAGCCAGCGGTGATCGCCGAAGTGAAGAAGGCCTCGCCGAGCAAGGGCGTCATTCGCGACCCGTTCCTGCCTGCCGAGATCGCGGCCGGTTACGAGGCCGGGGGAGCTGCCTGTCTGTCGGTGCTGACCGACATCGATTTCTTCCAGGGTGCCGATGCCTATCTGCAGCAAGCCCGTGCGGCCTGTTCGCTGCCGGTGATTCGCAAGGACTTCATGATCGATCCCTATCAGGTGGTCGAGGCGCGCGCACTTGGCGCCGACTGCATCCTGCTGATCGTGGCGGCATTGGACGATGCGCGGATGCATGAGCTGGCGGCGGTGGCCAAGGCTCACGGCCTGGACGTTCTGGTCGAGGTGCACGATGGCGACGAACTGGAGCGGGCGCTGCGCCTGGAGACTCCTCTGGTCGGCATCAACAACCGCAACCTGCACACGTTCGAGGTCAGTCTGGAGACTACGCTGGACCTGCTGCCGCGGGTGCCGAAGGATCGTCTGGTGATAACCGAGAGCGGGATTCTCAATCGGGCTGACGTCGAGCTGATGGAAATCAATCAGGTCTACGCGTTTCTGGTAGGCGAGGCTTTCATGCGCGCCGAGCAGCCGGGCGTCGAGTTGCAGCGGTTGTTCTTTCCCGACCGGGCTCGAAGCCGCGGTGTGGTCGCCGATCCGGAATGACCGCCTGCCCGCGTGACGCGGACAGGCGGCGAGTCTGACGGGTCAGCGGGTGCCGAACACCACCATGGTCTTGCCTTTGACGTAGACGAGGCCCTGCGACTCCAGGCTCTTCAGCACGCGGCCGACCATTTCGCGGGAGCAACCAACAATGCGACCGATTTCCTGACGGGTGATCTTGATCTGCATGCCGTCCGGATGGGTCATCGCGTCGGGCTGCTTGCACAGATCCAGCAGCGTGCGCGCGACGCGGCCGGTAACGTCGAGAAAGGCCAGGTCTCCGACCTTGCGCGTGGTGTTGCGCAGGCGTTCGGCCATCTGGCTGCCGAGGGCATAGAGAATGTCCGGATCCTGCTGGGTCAGCTCGCGGAATTTCGCGTAGCTCAGCTCGGCCACTTCGCACTCGGTTTTTGCGCGGACCCAAGCGCTACGTTCCTTGTCCGAACCTTCCTTTTCGAAAAGCCCCATCTCTCCGAAAAAGTCGCCCGCGTTCAGGTAAGCGATGATCATCTCGCGGCCGTCATCATCCTCGATAAGGATGGTGACCGAGCCTTTGACGATGAAAAAAAGCGACTCGCAACGGTCGCCAGCGTAAATGATCGTGCTTTTTGCCGTGTACCGCCGTCTATGGCAGTGCGCGAGCAACTTGTCGATATTCTTTATCTTGGGCGTAAGTGAGATAGCTACCATGCTGTGGGTCCCGGATAAGTATTCAATAAAGACGGATTATTGTTATTTGTGGCTGTCATTCAGCTTTCGTCAGCTTAACAGACGAAGGTGGACCGGTAGCAAAGTTGCGACACCGGAAACGTGCGGGTCAACGCACCTTTAGTCGTGTGTGTTGTCGCTGACGACTTGAAAGCCCATGTTAAGCTATTTGTTCTGGTCTTTATGGAGTTGGCGATGAAAGCGCGCATTCAATGGGTCGACGGCGCAATGTTCCTGGGTGAGTCCGGAAGCGGTCATGTCGTTGTCATGGACGGGCCACCCGAGAACGGTGGGCGAAACCTCGGTGTACGCCCCATGGAGATGCTGCTGCTCGGCCTGGGTGGTTGCAGCAATTTCGACGTGGTCAGCATCCTGAAAAAGTCGCGACAGGCGGTCGATAGCTGCGAAGCCTTCGTGGAGGCCGAACGCGCATCGGAAGACCCCAAGGTATTTACCCGTATCCACCTGCGTTTCGTCGTCAAGGGCCGCGGGCTGAAGGAGGCTCAGGTCAAGCGCGCCGTCGAGCTGTCGGCCGAGAAGTACTGCTCCGCTTCCATCATGCTCGGTAGAGCTGGCGTCGAGATCACCCACGCCTACGAAATCGTCGAACTGGACTGATCGTGGCCGTGCAGGTCCGGCCAGGCTCAATAACCTGACCAAGGCATCGAACTCCGATATATATGGCTCTGCATGCCGAGACTTGTGAGATCAACTGGCGTATGTACAACGCATGGACGACGCGTACGACGCCGAATGGCTCATCAGATTCTTAGCAATGTGATCGATCACAAGTGCAAATATCTCGACATTGCCGTGATCCCGCCGCTGAAGGCACTCTTTGCTGATCGAAGATTCGATCGAACATCGTCACCTTCGGCTTTTCGCGCGGGCTCATTCGGATCGAGGGAACGAACACATCGCATCGAGCATGAATTCAATTGTGTCTTCGCGGATACATGCCCGGCGTATCAGATGATCGACATAAACAAGAAAGGGCGCCGCTGCGCCCTTTCTTGTGCCCACTCGCCTATTCAGATGCGGTAGGTGGCCTTGGTCATGACTTTGGAAACCAGGCTCATGCCGAACTTAACGGGTGCCGGGAAGCGCAGCCCGCCGGCTTCGATCGCCGCCGTGGAATGCTGTGCTTCGTCGTCGCGCATCTGCTCGAGGATGGCTCGGGATTTCTCATCCCCGGCTGGCAACTGGCCGAGGTGATCGTCCAGATGCTTGCAGACCTGGTCTTCGGTCGCCGCGACAAAGCCGAGACTGATGCGGTCGCTGATCAACCCGGCCGAGGCCCCGATGCCGAAGGAAAGGCCATAGAAAATCGGGTTGAGCACACTGGTGTGGCTGCCCAGCTGGCGGATGCGCTGCTCACACCAGGCCAGATGATCGATCTCCTCATCCGCAGCCTGCTCCATCGCCTGGCGCACCTGCGGCAGGCGCGCCGTCAGTGCCTGCCCCTGGTAAAGCGCCTGGGCGCAGACTTCACCGGTGTGGTTGATGCGCATCAACCCGGCAACATGGCGGGTTTCACTCTCGCTGAGCTCCGTCTCGGTCTTCAGCAGTGCCGGCGAAGGGCGCGAGGGTTGACCGCTGAACGGGAGCAGCGTCCGTAATGCCGCATCGGCCTGCATGAGCAGTCGGTCGGCAGGGGAGTAGTGGCGTTGGCTGGGCATATGTCCTCCGGAAAAAGATGAGGTCGCTAGCAAGGCATCATTCGCGGTGCGGGGATTGCGCTGCCGTCAGCCGGGCGGCCAGTGCATCTGGCGTTGTCCGAGTACGTGCATATGAATGTGATAGACCGTCTGCCCGCCAAGGTCGTTGCAGTTCATTACGACTCGAAAGCCATCCTGGCAGCCCTGTTCTTCGGCCAGGCGCTGCGCCGTGAAGAGGATGTGCCCGGCGAGCACCTTGTCGTCCTTCTCGCTCAAGTCATGCAGCGTGGCAATGTGCTTTTTCGGAATGACCAGAAAGTGGACGGGAGCCTGAGCGCCAATGTCGTGGAAGGCAATGACCTGATCGTCCTCATAAAGCTTGCGCGCCGGGATTTCCCCGGCCACGATCTTGCAAAATAGGCAATCCATGACGGTTCTCCGATTGCGTCGGCCGTACAGTGTATCAGGGCGATCCAGCCAGGGTGAGCCTGCACAGGGAGGTGAGGTGAAGAACGATATCCATGATCTGGGCCTTGTGCTCGAATCGCGCGTCAAACTCGTGCTGGTCGAGTCCTGGGACGAGCGGCGGGTGCTCGAAACCCTGACGGGGCTGGCCGTACGGCAAGGCCTGGGTTTTTACGTCTGGTCTGCCACCGAAGGGCTGCGGCATCTGGGTTTCGGGGGTGAGCTGCAAGGCGGCGAGGAGAGCTATTCGCCGGAGGTGGCGCTCAAGCGGGTGAAGCAGGACGTTCGGGCGAACCTCTATGTGTTCTGCGATCTGCATCCGTACCTGGACGAGCCAAAGCTGGTGCGCTTGCTCAAGGATATTGCACTGAGCGAAGCGCCCATGGCGCCCACCGTCGTCCTGGTGTCGCATGCGCTCAAGCTGCCGCCCGAGGTGCAACGCCTCGCTGCACGATTCAGCCTGTCGTTGCCTGGCGAAGAGGAGCTGCTCGCGATCGTTCGTGAGGAAGCCACTCGCTGGAGCGAGCGCAATCGAGGGGCGAGGGTTCGCACCGACAATCGGACCCTGCAGCAGGTCGTGAAGAATCTGCGCGGCCTGAGTCACGCCGAGGCGCGAGCCCTCGCGCGCAATGTCATCTGCGATGACGGCGCCATCACGCAAGATGACCTGCCCGAACTCAACCGGGCCAAGTTCCGGCTGCTGGATCTCGACGGCGTGCTGGGCTTCGAATACGAAACCGCGCGCTTTGCGGAAGTCGGAGGGCTGGCGAATTTCAAGCGCTGGCTGGCTGAGCGTCAGGGCGCATTCCTCGGCGGTCAGGGTGACGACCTGCCACGCGGAGTGATGCTGGTCGGGGTCCAGGGTGGCGGCAAGAGCCTCGCTGCGAAGGCGGTTGCCGGTTTATGGGGGCTGCCCCTGCTGCGCCTTGACTTCGCGTGCCTGTACAACAAGTACTTCGGCGAAACCGAGCGCAATCTGCGGGAGGCTCTGGCACTGGCCGAACAGATGGCGCCTTGTGTGCTGTGGATGGACGAGATCGAGAAAGGCCTGGCAACCGGCGACATGGACGGCGGTGTCAGCCAGCGGGTATTGGGGACGTTGCTGACCTGGATGGCTGAGCGCACCGCCCCGGTGTTCATGGTGGCCACGGCGAACGCGATCGATCGGCTGCCGCCTGAGCTGCTGCGCAAAGGGCGCTTTGACGAGCTGTTCTTCGTCGACCTGCCCGACCTGGCGACGCGCGCGGAGATCTTCCGAATTCACCTTGCTCGCCGTGAAATGGAGCCGGACGGTCTTGGGCTCATGGCGCTAGCCGAGGCCAGTGAAGGATTCTCTGGTGCGGAAATCGAGCAGGTGGTGGTCAGCGCCGTCTATGCCGCCCAAGCCCAGCAAAGACCGGTCGATCAGGCGATGCTGCTCGAAAGCCTGCGAGCGACCGCGCCACTGTCGGTGGTCATGTCCGAGCATTTATCGGCCCTGCGCGCCTGGGCGCAGGGTCGTACGGTGCATGCTGATTGACTGCTGACCTCAGAAGGCACTCTGGCGCAGATCGACCAGCGTCGGGACGGTCAATGCTGCCGCGACGCCAATCAGGATGACCACCAGCCAGAGGGTCGCGAGTATCTTTACCGACAGGCTGTTGGGGGGCGGCGGCGAGCCGTATCGATTGACGTCTTTGCTTCCCGGCACGAGCATCATGACGAAGGGGAAGATCGTGCCGACGACTGGCACCAGGTTCAGCAGGAGCAGCCAGCCAGACCAACCAAAATCGTGCAGGCGCTGCACGCCGATCTGTACGTTGACCACCAGCATGCCGATGAAGATCAGGCCCATGCAGATCACGCCGGCAATGCTGGAGATGGCCATGATAATTCCGGCGATGCCGAACAGCCCCGCTGACGCGAGCACGACGACCAGTGACCAGGCCAGATAGCGAAGTCGACCGATCCGTCCGCTGACGGAGAAGGGCTTGAGTTCCCCGTGCATCGGCATGACCTCGCCTACGAGGGACGAGGGAGGCGCGTACGGGGAAGGCCCTGCGCTTGCGCTGCGACGCGTGGTCTCCTCGCGCAGCTGGGCCTGGCGTGCGAGGTACTTGTCGATGATGATGCCGCAGGCGCTGCATTCGCTGGACTGGCTTTGCACGTGGCCGCATTTGGGGCAGGTCATCGGAGCGGCGCTGGGCTCATGAACGCGTGCAGCAGCCAGTTCTTCCTCGGTCTGGACCAGATTCAACGAGGGTGCTATGCGCTCGGGCTCCTTGTATGCCCTGGCCCCCGCCCGGTGCAGCGCGCCGAGGTACTTGTCGGCCTCATTGCTGCTGAGCTTGCTCTTGATGATGGCAGCCTCGCCACTGAACAGGCGTTCCACCTTGCCGAGGTCGGTCTTGAATAGCGCTGCGAGATTGGTCTTCACTGCCTCGAGAGGCATGTCTGGCATCAATTCGCCGTTGAAGACAATCCTGAATTGAGCTTCTTGCATGTGGCGTCCGTGTCACAGATGGGTGGTGGGGCAAGAGTAGAGAGCTTGCACAGCGGAAACAACACGGTTCAGCCAAGACTTCGAGCTGTATGCCACAAAGCCGGCCGCCGGGCCGGCTTTGATCGGAGCTTTCAGAACGGCTTGATGACCACCAGAATGACGATGGCGATCAGAAAGAGCACGGGAATCTCGTTGAACCAGCGATAGAAAACGTGGCCCCGCATGTTCTCGTCACGTGCAAAGCGCTTCATCTGCGCACCGCACATGTGGTGATAGCCGATCAGCAGAAGCACCAGGGTCAGCTTCGCGTGGAGCCATCCTCCGGTGCTGAACAATCCGGGGTTGAGCATGACCATCCATACTCCGAAAACCAGGGTGGCGATCATCGACGGCAGCATGATGCCGCGGTACAGCTTCCTTTCCATGATCTTGAAGCGTTCCCGGCTAGGTTGATCGTCACTCATCGCGTGATAGACGAACAGGCGCGGCAGGTAGAACAAGCCGGCAAACCAGCAAACGATGGCGATGATGTGCAGCGCTTTGAGCCAGAGGTAAAGCATCGGATTGAATCCTTCGAAGGCGGACGCGTCGATAGTAGTGGCTGGGGTCGCGCCCGTCATCCCGACGGTTGGCCCGCGATCAAAGCAGCTTTATCATCGCGCCTTTACGTTTTCAGTTCGAGGGCAGGTCATGATCAAGGTCGGTATCGTAGGCGGCACAGGCTATACGGGCGTCGAATTGTTGCGCCTGCTCGCTCAGCATCCGCAGGCCGAAGTGGTGGTGATCACCTCCCGCTCTGAGGATGGAGTGAAGGTCACCGACATGTTCCCGAACCTGCGCGGGCATTACGATGGCCTCGCATTCAGCGTGCCCGATGCAGCCACGCTGGGCGCCTGCGATGTCGTGTTCTTCGCTACTCCGCATGGTGTTGCTCACGCACTGGCCGGAGAGCTGCTGGCCGCGGGAACGCGGGTGATCGACCTGTCGGCGGATTTCCGGTTGCAGGATGCCGATGAGTGGGCCAAGTGGTACGGCCAGGCTCATGGCGCTCCCGAGCTGCTGCCCGAAGCGGTTTACGGCCTGCCGGAGGTCAATCGCGATCAGATCAGGAAGGCTCGCCTGATCGCGGTACCTGGCTGCTATCCAACCGCGACCCAGTTGGGTTTTCTGCCTTTGCTGGAGAACGGACTGGCCGATGCGTCGCGCTTGATCGCCGACTGCAAGTCCGGTGTCAGTGGTGCCGGACGCGCCGCAAAGATCGGATCGCTGTTCACCGAGGCTGGCGAAAGCATGATGGCGTACGCCGTCAAAGGGCACCGTCATCTGCCTGAAATCAGCCAAGGGCTGCGCCGGGCAGCTCAGGGTGACATTGGCCTGACCTTCGTCCCGCATCTGACCCCGATGATTCGCGGCATCCATGCGACACTGTACGCTACGGTTGCGGATACTTCGGTGGATCTGCAGCGCCTGTATGAGCAGCGCTATGCCGATGAGCCTTTTGTGGACGTCATGCCCGCGGGCAGCCACCCTGAGACCCGTAGCGTGCGTGGCGCCAACGTCTGCCGTATCGCTGTGCACCGCCCTCAGGGTGGCGATCTGGTCGTGATCCTGTCGGTCATCGACAATCTGGTGAAGGGTGCCTCTGGTCAGGCCGTCCAGAACATGAACATCCTTTTTGATCTGGACGAGCGCATGGGGCTGGGCAATGCGGCGCTGCTGCCGTGATGGAGTCGCATGACGTAGCTCGACCGGGCAATGGTGAATAGTTGACCGGTTTTGTCAGGCAAGCCGATAATGCAACGTCAACGCAGTAGGGCGTTTCACGCCAGGAGAACCCAATGAGTGTCGAATCCTTCACGCCCACCGCCATCCAGTTCAGTCAGGGGGCTGCGAGCAAGGTGAAGAGCCTCGTCGATGAGGAAGGCAATCCGCGCCTGAAGCTGCGCGTCTTCGTCACGGGTGGCGGGTGCTCGGGTTTCCAGTATGGCTTCACGTTCGATGAGGATGTGGCCGATGACGATACGGTTATCGAGCGCGAGGGCGTCAGTCTCGTGGTGGACCCGATGAGCTATCAGTACCTGGCAGGTGCTGAGGTTGACTATCAGGAAGGTCTGGAAGGCTCGCGCTTTGTCATCAAGAATCCGAACGCCACGACCACCTGCGGTTGCGGACAGTCGTTTTCAATCTGACCCATCGTTGAACCGAAAAACGCCGTGCTTATGCGCGGCGTTTTTGTTTACGCGGCTTGCTATGCGGGATAGATGGCGCCGAGGATGCGCTCGCCTCTTGCCCCGGTCACGCTGGGGCGGTTGGCAGGGATGCGTTCCAGGCAGCAATGCGCGAGCCAGGCGAACGCCATCGCTTCCACCCAATCCGGCGGCACGCCTTCGCTGTCCGTGCTTCTGACATCTATGGCCGCGAGCAGCGCTTGTAAACGCCGCATCAGCGCCAGGTTATGCGCGCCGCCGCCGCAAACGAGCAGGTCCTGGGTGTCGGGTTGGCTCCCAACAAGTGATTCGGCAATGCTTCTGGCGGTTAGCTCGAGCAGTGTTGCCTGTACTGCTTCGGGCTGCAGGTGCTCGCGTCCTGCCAGCATTCTTTCCAGCCATTCGAGATTGAATCGCTCGCGTCCGGTGCTCTTCGGCCCACGGGTCGTGAAGAAGCTGTCGCGCAGCATGTCGCCAAGCAGGCCTTGATCTGTCGTGCCGCTGGCCGCCCAGTCGCCGTTACGGTCGTACGGTTGGCTCAAGTGGCGCTGAATCCACGCATCCATCAGGGCATTGCCCGGCCCGCAGTCGAAACCATGGGTGGGCTTACCGGGACATAGAAGACTGAGATTACTGAAGCCGCCGATGTTGAGCACCGCGCGCACTCGATCAGCGCTGCCAAAAACCGACTCATGGAAGGCCGGCACAAGCGGCGCGCCCTGGCCGCCAGCGGCCACATCGCGACGGCGGAAGTCGCTGACGACGGTGATGCCGGTCAGTTCTGCCAGCAGCGCTGGATTGCCGATCTGAATGGTGAAACCGCGCTGGGGTTCATGGCGCACCGTTTGGCCGTGGCTGCCGATGGCGCGTACGGATTCGGGCGAGAGGTGCTGCTCGGCGAGTAGCTGGTTGGCCATGCCGGCCACCAGCTTCGCCCAATGCTGCTCCGCTATGGCCGCCCGCGCCAGTTCATCCCCAGAGGATGAGCACAACGCCAACAGCTCCTGGCGGAGCTGGTCAGGCATCGCCTGGTAGCGGGTGGCAAGCAGGCGAGTGTGGTCGGTCTGCTCTACAAGAGCGAGGTCCACACCATCGAGGCTGGTGCCAGACATCACTCCCAGATAGAGGGGCACGATTACTGCCGGTTGAGGGCCAGCATGGTGGCCCTTTCTTCATCCATGCGCGCCATCAGGGGTTGGCTCTGCTGCATGAAGCGTGGCATCTCGCTCTTGGCGATCGGGTCGGCCATTGGCAGTTTCAGTCCGAGTGGGTCGACGTGGACACCGTCTACCTGGAACTCGTAATGCAGGTGCGGTCCGGTGGAAAGTCCGGTGGTCCCGATATACCCGATGATCTGGCCCTGCTTCACGGTGGAACCGTTGCGTACGCCTTTGGCAAAACCCTGCATGTGCGCGTAAAGGGTCCGATAGCGCTGGCCGTGCTGGATGATCACGGTATTGCCGTAGCCCCCCTTGCGGCCTGCAAGCAGGACCTTGCCATCTCCCGCGCTCTTGATCGGCGTGCCGTGCGGAGCGGCGTAATCCACGCCTTTGTGTGCACGAATCTTGTTCAGAATGGGATGCTTGCGGCCATTGGAGAAGCGCGAGCTGATTCTGGCGAAGTCCACCGGCGTACGGATAAACGCTTTGCGCATGCTGGTGCCGTCGGCGTTGTAGTAGCTGGTGGTGCCATCCTTGCTGGTGTAACGAACCGCAGAATAGGTCTTGCCACGGTTGGTAAAGCGGGCAGCCAGGATATTGCCGGTACCTACGCGCTGACCTTCCACAGTCTTCTCTTCGTAAATGACCTCGAAGCTGTCGCCCTTGCGGATGTCGAGCGCGAAATCAATGTCATATCCGAAGACATTAGCCAGATCCATCGTCAGGTTGTGGCTGAGGCCGGCGCGCTTGGCTGCGAGGAACAGGCTGCTATCGATCTCGCCGCGGGCATAGACGGTACTGACCTCCGGCTTCACCTGCTCTTTCTTGAATACGTATCCCTTGGGGGTTTGTTCCAGCGCGAGGGTTTCGAGACTGTTGAGCTTGCTTCGCAGGCTCGCCAGCTCACCTTGCTCGGTCAGCTGGAATTCGAGCGTCTGACCGATCTTCAGGCGGGAAAGCTGCTTGGCATCCGGACTGCTCGCCAGGACTGCATGCATGACGGCTGGCGACAGGCCAACCTTGGCAAATACGGTCGATAGCGTATCTCCATTGGCTACCACTACGCTTTTTGCCAGAGGATCGGTTTCGGCAACCGGCTCGCCAGTCTGGTCTTCTGGTTTGTCCTCGTCACTGCTCGCCTGCTCGAATGTCTGCATGTCGGAAGCGTAGGCGAACGGAGAATCTGCGGGGCTTTGCGCGGTGGTATCAGGCTCGGCAATGATCTGTCCGGAGGACTCGAGCTTGAGGTCGAGGAAGGTTTTCTTCGCTTCGACTTCACGGGATGGGAATACGAGCAGCGCCAGGCTCAGCAGCGCGGCTACACCACTAGCAGCCAGAAGATGGCTCTTGGGGTAGTTCGGAGCTTTTGATTTGGAAGGCATCATTGGGCTTCTGGCATTTTTTTGTGCGGGAAATAACTGTCTAAAATATAAGCAAAGCCCTGCTGAGGCAACCCTTGCGGCTAGTTAACTGCCGGCCGGTGCAGGCCTCGAGGTTTGTAAACGGCCTGCGATATTGTAAGGTTGTCGCCCTTTATAATGGATGGTGCGGGGCATTGCCATGAAGTCGGTTCAAGAGCAGTTGTCGGTGATCAAGAGGGGCGCTGATGAGGTGCTCGTCGAGTCTGAGCTGGTTGCCAAGCTTGAGCGAGGCGAGCCGCTGCGCGTCAAGGCTGGATTCGATCCGACGGCTCCCGACCTTCATCTCGGTCACACGGTGCTGATCAACAAGATGCGCCAGCTTCAGGAGCTCGGGCATCAGGTGGTCTTCCTTATAGGTGATTTCACCGGGATGATTGGTGACCCAAGTGGCAAAAGTGCCACAAGACCGCCGCTGACGCGCGATCAGGTGCTGGAGAACGCCGAGACCTACAAGGCTCAAGTGTTCAAGATTCTGGATCCGGCAAGAACCGAAGTGGCATTCAACTCTACCTGGATGGACCAGCTGTCGCCTGCAGACTTCATTCGCCTGGCTTCCCAGTACACAGTTGCGCGAATGCTCGAGCGTGACGACTTCAGTAAGCGTTACTCGACCAACCAACCGATCGCCATTCACGAATTCTTGTATCCGCTGGTTCAAGGCTATGACTCCGTGGCGCTGAAAGCTGATATCGAGCTCGGCGGGACGGACCAGAAATTCAACCTGCTCATGGGGCGTGAGCTGCAGCGGGCGTACGGCCAGCCTTCCCAGTGCGTGGTGACCATGCCGTTGCTTGAAGGGCTCGATGGCATCAAGAAGATGTCCAAATCCCTTGGGAACTACGTCGGGATCCAGGAAGCGCCTGGAGTGATGTATAGCAAGCTGGTGTCGATTCCTGATTCGCTCATGTGGCGGTATTTCGAGCTGCTTAGCTTCCGCTCTGAGGAAGAGATTGCCGAGTTTCGATCCGGCGTGTCGCGCGGTGCCAATCCGCGCGACATCAAGATCAAGTTGGCTGAGGAAATCGTTGCGCGTTTCCATGGTGACGAAGCTGCTGCGACGGCTCATCGCTCGGCTGGTAATAGAATGAAGGATGGCGAGCTTCCAGAGGACCTGCCTCAGATTGACTTGGTTTCCGAGCAGGACATGCCTATTGCCTCTGTGCTTAACAAAGCGGGGCTCGTGAAGAACGCTGCCATGGCGCGCGATCTGCTCGGCTCTGGCGGGGTGCGTGTTGATGGGCAGGTCGTGGATCGTGACTTCGTGTTTGAGCTGGGTGCGACGCATGTCTGTCAGGCGGGCAAGAAGTCGTTCGCTCGCGTTTCGCTAAAGTCGGGTTAAAAACCGAAATAAACGGTTGACGGCTGTTTTCAGGTGCCTATAATGCGCACCACTTCCGGCGCAGTCGTCA